>Ga0070740_10000273_pt1 | contig 132202 bp, 136 predicted proteins | sample Coa_R2_FD_67286 | JGI IMG/M metagenome (GOLD analysis project Ga0070740, IMG submission 67286) | Surface soil microbial communities from Centralia Pennsylvania, which are recovering from an underground coalmine fire - Coalmine... | ecosystem: Environmental > Terrestrial > Soil > Unclassified ... | reverse complement strand
GAGGCGACGCCCGTCGCCGTCAATTGCCCGCAGAACAACGGCTTCAAGCTGCGGCCCGAGGACCTCGACGCGGCGATCACGCCGCGCACCAAATGGCTTATCCTCAACTCGCCCTCGAACCCGACCGGCGCCGCCTACACAGCGGCCGAGCTCAAGGAGCTGGCGGCGGTGCTGCTGAAGCACCCGCATGTCTGGGTCATGACCGACGACATGTACGAGCATTTGGTTTATGACGATTTCCGCTTCGCCACGATTGCCGCGGTCGAGCCGCGCCTCTATGAGCGCACGCTCACCGTCAACGGCGTCTCCAAGGCCTATTGCATGACCGGCTGGCGCATCGGCTATGGCGGCGGACCGGTGCCGCTCATCAAGGCGATGGCCACCTTGCAGTCGCAATCGACCTCGAACCCGAGCTCGATCAGCCAGGCGGCGGCGGTGGCGGCGCTCAACGGCCCCACCGACTTCATCCCGCGCAACAACGCCGCCTTCAAGGCGCGGCGCGACCTCGTCGTCGACATGCTGAACAAGGCGAAAGGCCTCCATTGTCCGCGGCCGGAGGGCGCCTTCTACGTCTATCCCTCCTGCGCCGGCGCCATCGGCCGCACCACCCCGAAGGGCAAGCGCATCGCCACGGACAGCGATTTCGTCGAGTATCTGCTGGAGGCGGAAGGGGTCGCGGTCGTGCAGGGGGCCGCCTTCGGCCTCAGCCCCCATTTTCGCATCTCCTACGCGACCTCGACGGAGGCGCTCAAAGAGGCGTGCACGCGCATCCAGCGCGCTTGCGCGGCGCTGGAGTAGGCATAAAGTCATCGCGATCAGAGCGAAGCGATCCAGCCTCTCGTAAGGGGGCTGGAGGATCGCTTCGCCTTCGGCTCGAAATGACAGTTGTTACTGGAAGGCGACGGTGACGAGTTCGTAGGATTTGGCGCCGCGCGGCGTCGCGACCTCGACGCTCTCGCCGATCTGCTTGCCGATGAGGGCGCGCGCCAAGGGCGAGGTCACGGAGAGCCGGCCCTGGCTTATATCGGCTTCGTCCTCGCCGACGATCTGAAAGGTCTGCTCCTCGTCCGTCTCCTCGTCGGCCAGGGTGACCGTGGCGCCGAATTTCACGATCGAGCCCGACAGCTTCGAGACATCGATGATCTCTGCGCGCGCGATCTTGTCTTCGAGCTCCATCACACGGCCCTCGATAAAGCCTTGCCGCTCGCGTGCCGCATGGTATTCGGCGTTTTCCGACAGGTCGCCGTGATCACGCGCCTCGGCGATCGCCCGGATGATCGCTGGCCGATCGACCGATTTCAGCCGTTTCAGCTCTTCCTGAAGGCGGTTGTAGCCTTCCGAGGTCATCGGAACCTTGTTCATTTTTTGAACTTCGACCAGTGGCTGGGGATGGTCCAATGTCGCAAATGCCGCCCTCGCCCGGCCATTCCTGGCCGGTGGCGGTCGAAATTTGGTGCTTAAAAATAAGATTGCAGAGTTGCGACTTCAAGAGCGCCCGATTTGAGCGCGGCAATGGCTTGGACAGCGGCGCGGGCACCCGAGACGGTCGTGTAATAGGGAATATTGTTGGTCAAGGCGGTCCGGCGCAGGCTGAAGCTGTCGGCCGTCGCCTGCGCGCCCTCGGTCGTGTTGAAAACGAGCTGCACGCTGCCGCTCAACATCAGATCGACGATGTGCGGGCGTCCTTCCAGCACTTTGTTTACCGTGGCGGCGGGCAGCCCCGCCGTCTCGGCGAGATAGCGCGCCGTTCCGGTCGTCGCGACGAGCGAAAAGCCCATTTCGAGGAGGCGGCGGCAGGGCTCGACGAGCGCCGCCTTGTCGCGGTCGCGGACCGAGACGAAGACGGTGCCGGCGCGCGGCAGATCGACGCCGGCGCCGAGCTGCGCCTTGGCGAATGCGCGACCGAAATCGGCGTCGAGCCCCATGACTTCGCCGGTCGATTTCATCTCGGGGCCGAGAATGATGTCGACGCCGGGGAAGCGGGCGAAGGGGAAGACCGCCTCTTTCACCGCGACATGGTTGCGCAGGACGGGCCGGCCGCTGAAGCCGGATTGCGGCAGCTCGAAGGCCGAGAGGTTCTCGCCGGCCATGATCCGGGCCGCGATCTTGGCAATGGGGACGCCGGTCGCCTTGGCGACGAAGGGGACGGTCCGCGAGGCGCGCGGATTGACCTCGAGGACGTAGATGTCGCGGTCTTTGACGGCGTACTGCACGTTCATGAGGCCGATGACGCCGAGCGCCCGGGCAAGCGCCGTCGTCTGGCGGCCGATCTCGGCCACCACCTCCTCCGGCAGGGAATAGGGCGGCAGCGAGCAGGCGCTGTCGCCCGAATGGATGCCGGCCTCCTCGATATGCTCCATGATGCCGGCGACGTAGACTTCGGCGCCGTCGGCCAAGGCATCGACATCGACTTCGATCGCGTCCTGAAGGTAGCGGTCAATCAGCACCGGGCTCGTGCCGGAGACCTTGACCGCACGGGCCATATAGCGGTCGAGGGCGGCCGCGCTGTGGACGATCTCCATGGCGCGCCCTCCGAGAACGTAGGACGGGCGGATGACGACGGGATAGCCGATCGCGGCGGCGACGGTCTCGGCCTCTTCGAGCGAGGTCGCGGTGCCGTTCGCTGGCTGCCGCAGCCCGAGGCGCTCCAGGAGTTGCTGGAAGCGCCGGCGGTCTTCGGCAAGATCGATCGCATCGGGCGAGGTGCCGAGGATCGGGATCCGCGCCTTTTCCAGGGCCGCGGCGAGCTTCAGCGGGGTCTGCCCGCCGAGCTGCACGATGACGCCGAGCACCCGCCCGCGGCGCTGCTCGACGCGCACGAGCTCGATCACGTCCTCGGCCGTCAGCGGCTCGAAATAGAGCCGGTCGGAGGTGTCGTAATCGGTCGAGACGGTCTCGGGATTGCAATTCACCATGATCGTCTCGATGCCGCGGGCCTTGAGGCTGTAGGCGGCATGGACGCAGCAATAATCGAACTCGATGCCCTGGCCGATGCGGTTGGGGCCGCCGCCGAGGATGATGACCTTGTCGCGTTCGCTCGGCTCGGCCTCGCATTCGGGCGGATTGATGCCGTCGCCCTCATAGGTCGAGTACATATAGGGCGTCTGCGAGGCGAATTCGGCGGCGCAGGTGTCGATGCGCTTGTAGACGGGGCGGACGACCAGTGCCGCGCGCAGCGCCGCGACCTCGCTTTCGCCGCAGCCCGCGAGCTCGGCGAGGCGGGCGTCGGAGAAGCCCATCTGCTTGAGGCGGAGGAGCCCCGTCGCATCTCGCGGCAAGCCGTCGCGCCGCACCCGTTCCTCGGCGGCGACGATGGCGGCGATCTCTTCGAGGAACCACGGCTCGTATTTGCAGGCGGCGTGGATCTCGGCGACCGTCAGCCCGAAGCGGAAGGCCTGGGCGATGACGAGAAGACGGTCGGGAGTGGGCCGCGCCAGGGCGGCGCGCACGACGTCCTTGTCGGCGCCGCCGCCGGCGCAGCCCGGAATCTCGACCTCGTTGAAGCCGGTGAGGCCGGTCTCCATCGAGCGCAGCGCCTTCTGCACCGATTCGGCGAAGCTGCGGCCGATCGCCATCGCCTCCCCCACCGACTTCATCGAGGTCGACAGCAGCGGCTCGGCTCCGGGAAACTTCTCGAAAGTGAAGCGCGGCATCTTGGTGACGACGTAATCGATCGTCGGCTCGAAGGAGGCGGGGGTGACCCGCGTGATCTCGTTCTGCAGCTCGTCGAGCGTATAGCCGACAGCGAGCTTCGCCGCGACCTTGGCGATCGGAAAGCCGGTCGCCTTCGAGGCGAGGGCGGATGAGCGCGAGACGCGCGGATTCATCTCGATGATGACGAGGCGGCCATTCGCGGGGTTGACGGCGAATTGCACGTTGGAGCCGCCGGTATCGACGCCGATCTCGCGCAGCACCGCGATCGAGGCGTCGCGCATCGCCTGGTATTCCTTGTCCGTGAGCGTCAGGGCCGGCGCGACTGTCACGCTGTCGCCGGTATGGACCCCCATCGGATCGACATTCTCGATGGAGCAGACGATGATGCAGTTGTCGGCGCGGTCGCGCACGACCTCCATCTCGTATTCCTTCCAGCCGAGCACGGATTCCTCGATGAGCACCTCGTGCGTCGGCGAGGCTCTGAGGCCGCCCGCGGCGATTTCGCGGAATTCCTCGGTGTTGTAGGCGATGCCGCCGCCCGTGCCGCCCAGCGTGAAGGACGGGCGGATGATGGCGGGAAGGCCCACCTCGTCCAGCGCCGCCATCGCCTCGTCGATGGAGCGGGCGAGGCGGCTCTTCGGCGATTGCAGCCCGATCCGGTCCATCGCTTCGCGGAAGAGGAGGCGATCCTCGGCCTTGGCGATCGCCGCCTCGTTGGCGCCGATGAGCTGCACGCCGTGCCGCGCGAGGGTGCCGTCGCGGACGAGCGCCATCGCGGTGTTGAGCGCCGTCTGGCCACCCATCGTCGGCAACAGCGCATCCGGGCGCTCCTTGGCGATGATCTTCGCGACGAAGTCGGGAGTGATCGGCTCGATATAGGTCGCATCCGCCAGCTCCGGATCGGTCATGATCGTCGCCGGATTCGAATTGACGAGGATGACGCGGTAGCCTTCCTCCTTCAGCGCCTTGCAGGCCTGCGCCCCGGAATAATCGAACTCGCAGGCCTGGCCGATGATGATCGGCCCCGCCCCGATGATGAGGATGGAGCGGATGTCGCTGCGCTTAGGCATGACGAACCGAGTGTGAGGCGAAATAATCGGCGGCGATGCGCGATGAAAAAGCTCCCTCCCCTCTTGCGGGCGAGGAGCGAGAAGGGGGGAGCGGCGTCGCCCTCACCGTTGCGCGTCCATCATCGCGACGAAGCGCTTGAAGAGGTGGTTGCTGTCCCTGGGGCCGGGGCTCGCCTCGGGATGATGCTGTACCGAGAAGATCGGCTTGCCGGCGACGCGCAGACCCTCGTTGCTGCCATCGAAGAGCGACACATGCGTCTGCACGACATCGCCAGGCAGGCTCTCCGGCACGACGACGAAGCCGTGATTCTGGCTGGTGATCTCCACCTTCGCCGTATCGAGCTCCTTCACCGGGTGATTGGCGCCGCGATGGCCGATCGCCATTTTCCGCGTCTTGCCGCCGAGCGCCAGCGCCAGCAACTGGTGGCCGAGGCAGATGCCGAAGATCGGCTTGCCCGCGGCGATGAGGTCGCGGATCGCCGGGACCGCGTATTCGCCGGTCGCAGCCGGATCGCCGGGGCCGTTGGAGAGGAAGATGCCGTCAGGGTCGTGGCGCAGAATGTCCGCGCTCGTCGCGGTCGCCGGCACCACGGTGACCCGGCAGCCCTCGGCCGCGAGCTGGCGCAGGATGTTGCGCTTCGCGCCGTAGTCGACGGCGACGACGTGGAAGCGCGGATGGTCCTGCCGGCCATAGCCGTGCTGCGGCGACCAGACCGTCTCGTCCCAGCAATAGGTCTGGCGGCAGCTCACCTCCTTGGCGAGATCCATGCCTTCGAGCCCGGGCCAGGCGCGCGCCTTCGCCGCGAGCCCCGCGATCGCCGACGGATCGCGCACCGGATAGGCCACGATCCCGTTGGGCGGGCCGCCGTCGCGGATGCGCCGCGTGAGGCGGCGCGTGTCGATGCCGGCGATGCCGGTGAGGCCGAAGGATTTGAGCCAAGTGTCGAAGTGCTGGAGGGCGCGCCAATTGGCGGGCGAGGTGATGTCGGCGCGCAGCACCAGGCCGCGCGCCGCCGGATTCGTCGTCTCGATGTCCTCGCGATTGGCGCCGACATTGCCGATATGCGGGAAGGTGAAGGCGATGATCTGCCCGGCATAGGAAGGATCGGTCATGATCTCCTGATAGCCGGTCATCGAGGTGTTGAAGCAGACCTCGCCCAGCGCCTCGCCTTCGGCGCCGATCCCCTTGCCCCACCAGACGCTGCCATCGCCCAGCACCAGCGCGGCGTTGCAATCGGGCGGTCGCACCGGTGCGGGCGCGCTCTCACCATCGGTCATCGGGGCTGTCTTCCTTCCATGCGCGCCCGCCGCCGCGCCGATCCGGCAGGGCCGGCGGCGCCCGAAAGCTCGGCGCTTGGGCAACGAGGGATGAGATAATCTGCCGGCAGCCCAGCGTCAAGCCGCGTGGTCGAGTCAACCGCCAATATTTTCAAAGACTTGCCTGCTTTGCAAATTGCCAGGCCACCGGTGTTTGCGATAGGATTGCGACTTTCCTTCACGACGGGGTGACGCGATGTTGCGCGCGCAGCTCAATGACGCCTTGAAGGCGGCGATGAAAGCGCATGATGCGCGCGCCGTCTCGACCCTGCGCATGGTGCTGGCGAAGCTCAAGGACCAGGACATCGCCGCGCGCGCCAAGGGCAACATGTCCGGCATCGGCGATGCGGAAATCCAGCAGATGCTGCAGGCGATGGTGAAGCAGCGCCGCGAATCGATCGCCCTCTACAAGCAGGGCAACCGCCCCGAGCTCGTTGAGCAGGAGGAGGGCGAAATCGCCGTGATCGAGCGCTTCATGCCGAAGCAGCTCTCCGACGCCGAGATGGAGGCCGCGGTCGCCGATGCCATCGCCGCGACCGGCGCCAAGAGCGCCAAGGATATGGGCCGCGTGATGGCGGTGCTGCGCGAAAAGCACGCGGGCCAGATCGACATGGCGAAGGCGGGCGCGGCGGCGAAGGCGCGGCTGGGGTAGGTTGCGGACGAATTTTTTCTGACTCCCTCTCCCGCTTGCGGGAGAGGGTCGGGGTGAGGGGAATGGGAGCACTGACGAAGCCGCAGATAGCACGCAGAGTGCCCTCACCCTGCCCTCTCCCGCTCGCGGGAGAGGGTTTTCCATTGGCGTAGTCATGTCCTTCCCGCCCTCCTTCCTCGACGAGTTGCGCGCGCGCTCTTCGCTCGCCCAGGTGGTCGGGCGTCGGGTCAGGCTGACGAAGCGCGGCCGCGACTTCGTCGGCCTCTGCCCCTTCCACAAGGAGAAGACGCCCTCCTTCAACGTCGTCGAGGACAAGGGCTTCTTCCATTGCTTCGGCTGCGGCGCGCATGGCGACGTCATCGGCTTCGTCATGCAGAGCAGCGGGCTCGGCTTCCGCGAGGCGGTCGAGCAGCTCGCCGCCGAAGCGGGGCTCGAAGTGCCGCGCGCCTCGCCGCAGGAAATGGCGAGGGCGCAGCGCCAGGTCGATCTGCAAGCGGCGATGGCGGCGGCCTGCCGCTTCTTCGAGGAGCAGCTCTGGTCGCCGCGCGGCGCCGGCGCGCTCGCCTATTTGCGCCAGCGCGGCCTCGACGAGGCGACGATCCGGCGCTTCCGCCTCGGCTTCGCCCCCGACGCGCGCGACGGGCTGAAGCGCGCGCTCGCCGGCGTGCCGGAGGCGCTCTTGGTCGAAGGCGGCCTGCTGCGGCGGCCGGATGACGGGGGCGCCAGCTACGACTGGTTCCGCAACCGCATCATCTTCCCGATCGGCGACCGCGGCGGCCGCGTCATCGCCTTCGGCGGGCGCGTTCTCGGCGACGGGCAGCCCAAATACCTCAATTCGCCGGACACGCCGCTCTTCCAGAAGGGGCGCGTCCTTTACGGCTGGGCGGCGGCGCGCGAGGCCGCGCAGAAGGCGCCCTCGGCGATCGTCACCGAAGGCTATATGGATGTCATCGCGCTGCACCGCGCCGGCTTCGCGACGGCTGTGGCGCCGCTCGGCACGGCGCTGACCGAGGCGCAGATCGAGGAGCTGTGGCGCCTTGCGCCCGAGCCCATCCTCTGCTTCGACGGCGATGCCGCGGGCGAGCGCGCCGCGCTGCGCGCCGCCGAGCGCGCCTTGCCGATCCTGCGGCCGGGCCTCACCTTGCGCTTTGCGAGCCTTCCGGCCGGCGAGGATCCGGACACGCTCATCCTGCGCTTCGGCGCGGCGACGATGCGGGAAATCCTCGACGCGGCGCGACCCCTCGGCGAAGTGATATGGGCGGCCGAGCGCGGGAGCGGCGCGCTCGCCACGCCCGAGCGCCGCGCCGCCCTCGAACGGCGCCTCGAAGAGCGCGCGCGTGCCATCGCCGACCGGGATGTCGCCAAGAATTACCGGCAATTCTTCCGGAACAAGCTGTTCGAGGCGTTCAGCGCCGGGCGCGGAAGAGGGCGGCCGGGCGCCAAGGCCGCGCGCTTCAAGGAACCGCTGCCGGACCAGGTGCCGCCCAGCAATCCCGACCCGCGGCGCCTGTTGCGTCGCCGCTCCGAGCAGGCGCTTCTCGCCGCCATCCTTAACCATCCGGTGCTGCTCGACGAATTGGCCGAGGAACTCGCGTCCTTCGACTTCTCGGCCCCTGAACTTGACAAGCTCCGCGGGGCGATTTTAAACCTCGCGGCTCTACATTCCGAGCTTGACGCGCAGAGGCTGAGAGACCACCTCTGTCAGGACGGATTCACCCGGGCCGTGGATGGATTGCTCAATAGCCAAGTCTATAACCACGCTCGCTTTTCCCGACCCGATGCCGAATTGGCGGTCGTTCGCGAAGGCTGGCGGCGGGTATGCCACGGCTTGCAGGAGAGCGGCCAGCTCGCCCTTGAGATCGACCGGGCCGAGCGGGAGCTGGCGCAGGACATGACGGATTCGGCGCAGGCGCGGCTGGCGCGGCTCGTCGTCCTCAAGCAGCGGCGCGAGGGCGCGGAAGGAGCGGCCGAGGACGAGGCGGCGGGAGACGGGACTCATTGAGACGGCGTCGCGCGGGGCGCCGAGAGACTGTTCGGAATCAGCGGCCGGGATGCGGTGCAGCGCACGGCATCGCCGGCTGGCTTTTGCGTTAAGGGTTGAGGCGGATGGCGACAAAGGCGGCGAATGCGGCGGAAGCGACCGAAGCGCGCGAAGAGGTGGCGGAAGGTCCGCTGCTCGATGCGATTGCCGCGACCATCAAGAAGATGGTCGCGCGCGGCAAGGAGCGCGGCTACGTCACTTATGACGAGCTGAACGCAGCGCTGCCGCCCGACCAGGTCTCCTCCGAGCAGATCGAGGACACGATGACGATGCTCTCCGAGCTCGGCGTCAACGTCATCGAGAGCGAGGAAGGCGAGGAGGCCGGCGCCGCCGGCGCCGATGAGAGCGACGGCGAGAGCGAGCGCAGCGTCGGCAATCTCGATGACGAGGATATCGGCCGCACCGACGATCCCGTGCGCATGTATCTGCGCGAGATGGGCTCGGTCGAGCTGCTCTCGCGCGAAGGCGAAATCGCCATCGCCAAGCGCATCGAGGCCGGCCGCGACATGATGATCGGCGGCATCTGCGAGAGCCCGCTGACGATCCGCGCCCTCGTCGGCTGGCGCGACGCCCTGCTCGAGGGCAAGATGCTGCTGCGCGACATCATCGATCTCGACGCCACCTATGGCAGCAACGTCTTCGCCCAGCCGGGCGACGGCGCGGCCGAAGCGGGCGAGGCGGCGGAGAGCGAGGCCGAGGTCGAGGGCGGCGAGGCCGAGGGCGATGCCGAGGCGCCGCCCGAGCTCGGCGGCGAGGAGCCCGAGGAAAGCTCCATCTCGCTCGCCGCCATGGAGCAGCAGCTTAAGCCCCAGGTGCTCGAAACCTTCGACGAGATCGCGGCGCTCTACAAGAAGCTGCACAAGCTGCAGGAGCAGCGCCTCGCCGCGATGCAGAAGGGCGATGCGCTCGCGCGGGCGACGGAGAAGCGCTACGACAAGCTCAAGGCCGAGATGGTCGAGAAGATGGAGCGCGTCCGTCTCAACAACGCGCGCATTGAGGTGCTGGTCGAGCAGCTCTACGATCTGAACCGCCGCCTCATGGGCGTCGAAGGGCGCCTCCTGCGCCTTGCCGAAGCCTCCGGCGTCAAGCGTCAGGATTTCCTGAAGCAGTATTTCGGCAGCGAGCTCGCGCCCAACTGGCTCGACCAGATGCGCGAGCTGCCGGGCCGCGGCTGGGCCAATCTGACGACGCGCCACGCCGAGGAGGTGCTGCAGCTGCGCGCTCAGGTCGCCGAGATCGCCGGCGAGAGCGGGCTGCCGGTCAGCGAGTTCCGCCGCATCGTCGGCACGGTGCAGCGCGGCGAGCGCGAGGCCGGGCGCGCCAAGAAGGAGATGGTCGAGGCCAATCTCCGCCTCGTCATCTCGATCGCCAAGAAATACACCAATCGCGGCCTCCAATTCCTCGATCTCATCCAGGAAGGCAATATCGGCCTGATGAAAGCGGTCGATAAGTTCGAGTACCGCCGCGGCTACAAATTCTCGACTTACGCGACTTGGTGGATTCGCCAGGCGATCACCCGCTCGATCGCCGACCAGGCGCGCACCATCCGCATCCCGGTGCATATGATCGAGACGATCAACAAGCTCGTCCGCACCTCGCGCCAGATGCTGCACGAGATCGGCCGCGAGCCGACGCCCGAGGAGCTCGCCGAGAAGCTGGCGATGCCGCTCGAGAAGGTGCGCAAGGTCCTGAAGATCGCCAAGGAGCCGATCAGCCTCGAAACGCCGATCGGCGACGAGGAGGACAGCCACCTCGGCGACTTCATCGAGGACAAGAACGCGGTCCTGCCCCTGGATGCCGCCATCCAGGCCAATCTGCGCGAGACGACGACGCGCGTCCTCGCCTCGCTGACGGCGCGCGAGGAGCGGGTGCTGCGCATGCGCTTCGGCATCGGCATGAACACCGACCACACTCTCGAGGAGGTCGGCCAGCAATTCTCGGTGACGCGCGAGCGCATCCGCCAGATCGAGGCCAAGGCGCTGCGCAAGCTGAAGCACCCCTCGCGCTCGCGCAAGCTGCGGAGCTTCCTCGATACGTGATGCAGCCGTCGGCGTTCAGCCGTCAGCTTTCGGCGCTCGGCAAGCTGAGAGCTGACAGCTGACAGCTGACAGCTGACAGCTTATAGCTTCCCCCGGGGCCCGTAGTTCAGCTGGTCAGAACGCGCCGCTCATAACGGTGTTGTCGCAGGTTCGAGTCCTGCCGGGCCCACTTTTCTGTAATGTACATTCCAGTGCCGCTGATCTTGCACTCGCTGGAGGCGGGGCAAGCCGGCGGCGATTGTCCGTGACTATGCGCAAGCGTGTCGGCGTAACCGATCACTGCTCGTTGGGAGGAAGCTTGGCATAGCCTTTATGGGCGACGGGCAGATGCCATCTCCAGTGAATTGCCAACACCCGCAGGCCAAAGCAGATCAAACCGCCGCTTACGGTGGTAACAATAAGGGGAAGATGCAACATGCTGCCTCCCACCACGATGGCCGCGCCAGCCAGCGCAGCCACGGCGTAAAGATCGGAGCGCAGCACGGCCGGAATTTCGGCAAGTAGCACATCGCGGGTGACGCCGCCGCCGATGCCCGTCAACATCCCGAGCAGCGCCGCCATCACCGGGCTTAAGTGGAAGGCGAGCGCTTTCTCTGTGCCTGCAACGGCAAAAAAGGCCAAACCCGCCGCATCCAGCAGCCGCACCGAATTGCTGAACTTCTCGATCAGGGACGACCAGAAGAAGGCGATCAGGCCCGCCGCAACCGAGACCCCCAGATAGCGCCAATCCATCAAGGCGGCGGGTGGCACCGCGCCAATCAGCAGATCGCGGAGGATTCCGCCGAAGCTCGATGCCGCGAACGAAAGCACGAGAACCCCGAACACATCCAGGTTCCGCTTGATACCGGCCATCGCGCCGCTGAGGGCGAAGGCAAACGTCCCTCCCAGATCGAGAAAAAGAACAAGGGTCCGTTGAACTTCAGCCGCCGCCTGTAGCTCAGTTATCGCCATTTATCCCCCCAAGACGCCATTTATCGGGCGTTCCAGGCCAGCGCCGCTACCACCATAGCTTCTACGCCGGTTTCGAGGGTCGGGTGCAGCACGGGCGCAAAGTGCGGGCTGTGATTGACCGGCAAATCGTTTAGGCGGCCTTCCTCTTTTGCTTTGGAATAGACGGCGGGATCTGTGCCACCGACGAACCAGAAAACCGAGGGCGCGTGCCATGCGGTCCCGAAGCATCCGAAATCCTCGCTCGCCGGCGCTGGGCCGGTATGACGGACGCGATCGGCGGAAAAATGCGCGCGTAGCGCGGCTGCGACCCGGTCGCTTGCCGTCTTGTCGTTGACGTTGAGAGGATAAGAGTCGAGCGAGGTGATCTCCGGCGGGCGCGGCGCGCCCGACGCCTCCGCTTCCGCATTCACGATCCGCTCTATGGCGGCGAGCACCCGTTTGCGAACCCCGGCATCGAACGTCCGCACGTTCAGCTTGATGATCGCTTCATCCGGGATGACATTCTCCTTTGTGCCAGCCTGCAAGACGCCGATGGTGACCACGGCGGCTTCAGTCGCGGCGACCTCGCGCGAGACAATGGTTAGGAGCCGCAAGACTGTTGCCGCCGCCATGACGACCGGATCGATGCTGGCCTGAGGCATTGATCCGTGCGCACCACGCCCGAACAGTCGAATTTGCAGACTGTCCGCCGCCGAGGTAATCGGCCCGGCGCTGCCGGCAACAGTACCCGCCGGCCCGACCATCACATGCTGACCCAACACCACGTCCGGTTTGGGAAATCGCGCGAACTTACCGTCGTCAAGCATCGCGCGCGCGCCTTGTGCCGTCTCTTCGCCCGGCTGGAAAATGACCATCAACGTTCCGCACCATGCATCTCGGGTACGCGCGAACAAGGCGGATACGCCCATCAGCCATGCGACATGCATGTCGTGGCCGCAGGCATGCGCGACCGGCACCGTCTCCCCGGCGGGGTCCTTGGCTGAGATCGTGCTGGCATAGGCTACGCCGCTCGCTTCGCGGATCGGCAACGCATCCATGTCGGCGCGCAGCATGACGGTGGGACCAGCACCGTTGCGGAGCAGACCGACGACGCCGGTCTTGCCAACGCCCGTCGTAACTTCATAGCTGTTATCGGTGAGATGTTTCGCCACGAGCCCCGCCGTGCGGACTTCCTGCATCGAAAGTTCGGGATGCGCGTGGACATCCTTATAAGAATTCTCAAGCGTGGGCAGCAGCTCGGGGAGAGGGGCAAGAATTCGTCTTACGACTTCTGTCGGTGGCTCGTTCATGGGAGCATTCCTAACTGCTAAGCAGGTCCCCCTCTTAAAATCCTAACACGAGAACGATCCGCAAACATGCTTCCCCTCATTGACATAAATGCCGAGCCTTACGTCATGAAGAAGCTCTTGTTATGCCAATTATGTTTGGCGCCTTGCCATCGACACGGGTCGAGAGCACAGTGGCCATGGCCTGCCGGCATTGACGGCGCGCAAGCTCAGTAAAGCGGTCACTGGATTTCACGCCAGACGACGCAAAAACGGGAGACGCTAAGGTATGGGAGTTCGACCAACGTAGAAGGACGTACGGAACGATGGCCAACGCGCTGCCAGCAATTTTTTTCGGCCACGGCAATCCTATAAATGCCGTTTCCACGAATGGCTACACGGAAGCGTGGCGGCGCATAGGGCAGCGGACGCCCCGGCCAAAAGCGATCTTGTCGATATCCGCCCACTGGTACGTCCCTGAAACCGGCGTCACGATCTCCACCGCGCCCAGGACCATTCACGACTGAGGCGGATTTCCTGCCGAACTTTATCAGGTCAAATATCCCGCCCCCGGCGATGCCGCGCTGGCGCGCAAGGTCCAGAAGCTGCTGTCACCTCTGGATGTGACACTCGACAACTCATGGGGACTGGATCACCGGGACATGGTCAGTGCTCCGGCATGTTTATCCCGAAGCCGATATTCCCGTTGTGCGGCTCAGCATCGACGAAGGACAGCGTGCCCATCGGCAGATCGGGGATGTTGGTATGGGCGAGGATGTCGTTCAGCTCCTTGCCCTTGGCGTCCAGCGCTTTCTTGAGCGCCGTGATCCTCGCGACCGCCATTTCGTAGAGCGCGGCGACGTCGGTATGCCTGTGGTAGTGGAAGCGGTCGAACCATTGCCGGTCGAATTTCTTCGACGTCTCGGACCAGCTCGGGACATAGGTGGTGACGCCGACGAGGCCGTTTCCGGCGTCGCCCGCCGTCTTGATGAAGGTTTCGTCGAACATGCTGAAATTACCGAACATCGGCATATTGAAGCCGAGCTGCTTCGCCTGCCGGATGAGGCGCCCGCCTTGCGCGTCATAGGCCGAGATGAAGAGCGCATCGAGATTGGCGGCTTTGAGCTTCAGCAGCGGACCCGAATAATCCGTTTCCGGCTTGGCCTGTCCTCGATCCCGGCCGACCGCGTCGAGCAGGGGATCCGGAGGCTGTCGTCGCTGACGCGGCCCGCCGCCCGCGTCGCCTCCTGACTCTCGCGGGCGCTGCCGTCGCGCCCGGTCACGAAACGACGATCGGCTCCCGAGGCGTGCGATTGACGCGCTCGCACGAGGCCTCGTGGACGATCGCGGTCTCGCCGATGCACATGCTGGCGCCGGCCGCCTTGTCGAAGATGATCATGTGCAGGAAGAAGACCATGCCGGCCTCGATGATCTGCGGGTTGTCGGCCCAGATCATCGGCCAATCCATCCAGGTCGGCGGATACATCGCCCCCATCGTGTAGCCGCAGGCGCTCAAGACGGCATGGCCGAAGCCGGCGCGCTCATAGGTGCGGCGGTGGACATCGAAAATCTCGCCAACGGTGCGACCCGGGCGAAGCGCCTCCTGGCACGCGTCGATCGCTTCGGCGCAGACGCGGTTCATCGCGATGTGGCGCTCCGTCGGCCGACCCGTGATGATGTTGTACATCATGCAGGCGTGATAGTGCCGGTAGGCGGCGCCCGGCTCGAAGACCACCTGGTCGCTCTCGCCGACGATGTTCTCGCCCGTGACGTAGCGGCCGAAAAAGGCGGCGGGGCCGGCGCCGATCGGCCAGCGGCTCGCCGTCGGGTCGCCGCCGCTCGCCATCAGCTCGGCAATCATGGCGCCGTGGATGGCCTTGACCGAGGCGCCGGGACGGCAGTGCTGCCGGCTCACCTCGAAGATGCGGTCGCAGAGCGCCCCCGCCTTGCGCACATAGACGAGCTCCGCCGGCGATTTGACGAGCCGCAGCAGGCGGACGAGGTCGGAGGCGTCGATGAGCCGGCAGAAGCCGTCGAGCGCCGCGTCGACCATCTTCGCGCGCTGCCCCGTCAGACCGTAGGCGTGGTACTCGACGCCGAGGCGCTTGCCGCGGGCGCCCAAATCCTCGAGCATCGCGCGCAGCTCGCGGCCGGGATCGGCATGGGCGCTGTCGCGCCAGATGCGGATGTCCTCGATGATCGAGGTCTGCTGCGCCTGAATCTGGTCGATGGGGCGCGTCAGCAGCGCGATGCGGCCATCGGCGCCGAGATACATCGCCTGGAACATCGAATAGCCGCTCGTGTCGTAGCCGGTCAGGTAGTACATGCTCTCCTGACGGAAGAGGATGAGCCCGTCGAGGCCCTGCCCGACCATGCTGGCGCAGGCGGCGCGCTGGCGCCGCGTGAACTCCTCGACGGGAAAATGAAGGATGGGCATGGCTCTCCTCGCCGCTCTTCGACCGATGTGGCACGATCCTGCGTCGCGTCGCGACGCTCAAGCCTTCGCTCCGGTGCCAGCCGCGCCGCGCGGACGGATCAGCTCGGGGATGGGGCTCCGATAGGGCGGAATCGCCTCGACCCGCGGCCGCCATTCGCCGTCGCGCATTCTCCGCCGCGTATGATCGCAGACCTCGTCGAGCCGCGCGAGCCAGACGCCGCCGCGCTTGCGCATGTAGTCGATGAGCCCGGCGATCGCGCGCGGCCTTGCAAGCCGTCCCGAGACGAAGGGATGCCAGACGGTGATCCACAGCGCGCCATATTCCCAGGCGGCGTCGAATTCGGCGCGGAAGACCTCCATGGCGGGTGCGGGCGATGAGATCGGCATCATGAAGCGGAAATCGCGGTTGAGCACGTAGTGCGGCCAATCGTCATTCGTCCAATCCGTGGCGAATTCGAGAAGCCCGCCTTTCGCGCCTTTCAGCATGTAGGGGATGTCGTCGCCCATCAGCGACGAATCGTAATCGAAGCCGGCCTCGATGAGGAGGTCGACCTCGTGCCCGTTCTCGAGGATCGCGTCCACGGTCGCGGGATAGCGCTCGATGACCCAGCCCGGAACGAAGAAGGTCTGCCGAAGCTCGAGCTGGCGCAGGAGCGTCATCAACCGCCGTATCGCGATGGCGGGCCCATAGCGCAGGAAGGACTGTGTCGCGACCAGATTGTCCGCGGTGTCGGGATGCATGTAGTTGAGGCCGCTATCGACATCGACATCCCAGGTGAGCGCCACCACGCACCGGTTGCGGTCGGGCCATGAGATCGGGTTCGCAATCACCGCGAGGTCTCCTCAGAAAAGCGCCAGAGCAGCCGGCGAGGGTAGGGCGTCTGCGCGCGGCGGGATTGGGCCAGCCGCGATGATTCATTTAGTCCAGCCGCGCGCGTCCGCATTGCGCCCCGCCATTGCCGGACCGCGCGGCCCTCGGGCATCATCGAAGCGCGCGGGCGATCGACCGTGGGCCGGCCGGGGAGGGCGATATGACGGACACCTTCAAAAAGCGCAGCTACGGCAGCATCGCCGTCGGCACGGGGCGCAAGCCCGGCATCGTCGTCGTCGATTATCAGCGCGCTTTCACCGATCCCGCCTTTCCCTTGGGCGGCGCGCCGCTGGTCGAGCGCGGCGTGCAGAACACGGCGCGCCTCCTCGCCGTAGCGCGGCGCTGCAACCTGCCGGTCGCGAGCTGCTTTACCGCCTATTGGAGCGAGCGCGACATGCCGCATTGGAAGGTCGCCGTCGTCCGCGAGCAGTTCCGCCATGGCCATCCGGGAAGCGCGCTGGAGCCGCGCATCCACGATCCCGGCTACGACGTCGTCGTCTGCAAGACCGGTCCGTCGATCTTCTTCCAGACGCCGGTCGTCCCCTATTTCATCAAGGAGGGCGTCGATACCGTCATCGTCACCGGCTGCGTGACGAGCGGCTGCATCCGCGCCTCGGTCATCGACAGCTTCCAATTCGGCTTCCGCACGATCGTGCCGGAGGATTGCGTCGGCGATTACGAGGAGGAGGCGCATCGCGACAATCTGCGCGACATCGACCGCCGCTACGCCGACATCTCCTCCTGCGACGCCGTCGCCGCCTATTTCGAGGATTGGCGCAAGCGCAACGACTGACCTCACCCGCGCAGGAAGCGCCGGCGCAAGCGGCGGAACTTCGCGATCGCCATCATCGCCGGCAGGCGCAGGGCGTGAAGCGGATAGCGCGCCGGCGGCAGGGTGGCGATCGGCAGATCCGGATGCGCCATGCCGCGCAGCCGCTCGGCGGCGAGCTTCCCCAGCATCGTCGCCAGCGCGACGCCGCGGCCGTTGCAGCCATAGGCGGCGTGAAGCCCGGGCTCCAGCGTCACGAGGCGCGGCAGGTGGTCGCGCGTCAAGGCGAGCTTGCCGCCCCAGCGCAGCGAGAAGCCGATCTCGCGCAGCGCCGGGTAGAGACGGTAGGCGTTCTCGGCGGCGTCCTCGAAGAGGTCGAGCCGCTCGCGCTCGGTCAAGCTGCCGCGCCCGCCGATGATGAAGCGCCCGGCATCGTCGCGCCGGAAATAGACGCCGAGCTGCATGAGATCGGAGACGGGGAGGCGGCTCGGCAGGACCGTGCGGTCGAGCGCGGGCGGCAGCGGCTCGGTTGCGACCTGGTAGCTTTGCACCACGATCATCGCCGTCCTCAAGGCGGGGTGCAGGTCGCCCGTGTAACCGTTGGTCGCGATGAGGACCTGGTCGGCGGTGACGCTGCCCTGCGGCGTCCGCAGCCGCCATCGCGTACCCTCGCGCTCGAGGTGCGTGACGCACGTGCCGGCGAAAATCCGGGCGCCGGCTGCGAGCGCCGCGGCGGCGAGGCCGCGGGCGTAGCTGTAGGGCTGCACCATGCCGGACCGCCGGTCGAGCATGCCGCCGCGGTAGAAATCGGTGCCGAGAAGCGCCGCCATCCGCTCGCGGTCGAGAAGCTCGACCTGTTCGCCCTGCGCCGCGAGATCGGCGGCGCGCGCCGCGATCTCGGCCATGATACGCGGCGAATGCGCCGCCTGGATCCAGCCCTCGCGATGGGCTTCGCAGCGGATCTGAAAGCGCTCGATGAGCGAGAAGACGAGATCGGTGGTGGCGGCGCCGAAGCGGTGGAGCGCAAGCCCGCGCTCGCGGCCGAATTTGGCGGTCATCTCGTGCGGATCGAGCTTCAGCCCGGCGATGACCTGCCCGCCATTGCGCCCCGAAGCGCCCCAGCCCACGGTCTCGGCTTCGAGCAGGATCGCTTCGCGCCCGGCCTCGGCGAGGTGAAGCGCCGCGGAAAGCCCGCAGAAGCCGCCGCCGATGATGGCGGTCTCGGCCGCGCAATCGGCGGCGAGCGTCGGCACGTCCGGCGCGGCGATCCCGGTTTCGGTCCACAAGCCCTGCGGTGTCGGATGGCGCATTTCCATGGGATCACGCAACGCGCAGGCGCGAGAGGGATGCCGCCGCCTGATGCCGCCAGTAGATGAGCTGCGCCGGAATCCGCCCGAGCTTGCCGCCGGCATAGGGCAGTCCGAGGCGCGCGAAGAGCCGCCAGCTTTCATCGCCCTCGACAATTCCGGCGGCGATGAGCCGCCCCGCCGTCGTCGTCAGGGCGAGGCCGAGCCCGCCGAAACCCGTCGCGTACCAGACGCCCGGCTCGATCTCGCCGAAGACGGGCAGCTTGTGCCGGGTGAGGGGCATGAGGCCGCCCCAGGCGGTCTCGACCCGCGCTGTCGCGAGACCGGGATAGAACGCGGCCATGTCGCGCCTGAGGACGCAAGCGAGATGCGCTGCGCCTGGCTCCCAGGCGAGGACGCGGCCGCCCCAGAGGAGGCGCGTATCGGCGAGCGGGCGGTAATAGTTCGTCGCGACTTTGATGTCGGAGATGGCGTAGGGGACGCGGATCGCCTGCTTCAGCCGCTCGCCCAGCGGCTCCGTGGCCATGACGAAGGTGGCGATCGGGACCGTCGCCGCCGAGACGGCGCCGTGGAGGCCGTCGATATAGCCGCCGCAGGCGATGACGAGGTGGTCGGCGCGGACGCGTCCGGCTTCGCCGCGCGCCTCCTTGCGCGCGCCGCGCGTCGTCAGCGCGAGGGCCGGCGATCGGGTGAGGATGCGCGCGCCATTTGCCGCGGCCGCGCGCGCGATGCCGCGCACGAGGTTGAGCGGATGGAGAGTGAAGGTGTGGGGGTTCAGAAACGCGTCGCCATATTGCGTCGTCGCCAGCGCCTCGCGCAGCCGTGCCTTCGGCCAGTATTCGTACTGCGTGTCGAAATCGCGGGCCATCATCGCACAGAAAGCTTCGAGGCTCTCGCGCTCCCTCGCCATGTTGCAGCGGAGCGCGCCCTCCTGGATCGGGCCGCACGCGATGGCGTAGCGCGCGATGCGCTGGCGCAGCAGCGCATGGCCCATGCGCGCCGCCCGATAGATCTCCTGCGCCGTCGCGAGGCCGACCCGCTTCACCAGCGCCGGGATGCCGTTCGGCACGCCGATCGAGACGAAGCCGCCATTGCGCCCCGAGGCGCCCCAGCCGATCTCATGCGCCTCGAGGAGTACGACCTTGCGTCCGCGCTCGGCGAGGTCGAGCGCCAGCGCGCAGCCGGCAAGGCCGCCGCCGATGACCAGGGTCTCGGTCTCGATCTCGCCCTCGAGCCGCGGGTAGTCCGCGGGCTCGGCGAGTGTGCGCGCGTAATAGCTGTCGACGTGATTGGACATCGCGGTCGTCATCCCGAGGAGCGGAGCGACGCGGCGGTCCAGGATTGCGCCGGAGAGTCTGGATGGCGTCGCTTCCCTCGCCATGACGGGCACGAGCGCGTCACTCGTTTCCCCCGCGCGGTGCAGAAATCGAGCGGCACATCGACCTCAATCGGCTCATGCCTTGGACGGCACATATACGGCATAGAATTTGCGGACGGGCTCGACCGTCTCCCAGACGCCTTTGAAGCCGTTCGGGATGAGGAAGGTGTCGCCCGCGCGGTAGGTCTCGACATGGCCCGTCTCGTCGGTGAGGCGGACGAGCCCCTCGATGAGAACGCAGAGCTCGTCGACCTCGTAGGCGATCTCGGCGCGGCCGGTCTGCGCCGCCCAGAAGCCTGATTTGAAGCGCTGCTTCGGATCGGCATACCACTCGGCGGTCGTCGTCCGCGCGCCGGCATCGGGTTGCGCCGAGGCATCGAAGCGGATCGATCGGATGGGGTTGCGCATCGCTCGACCTGTCGGAAGGAGTTGCGGGGCGGAGGGCCGCCGCCCGCCGCATGGCGCGGCGGGCGGCCGGCCTCTCAGCGCAAGAGCCGCGTCCACACCTTCTGGCGCAGATCGAGCGCCGCCTTGCCGCAATCGCGCAGCGGCCGGAACCGGGAGACCATGTCGTCGGGCGTGTTGACCGCCGGATCCTCACGCAAGGACGGGTCGAGATAGGCATCGGACCCGGCGATCGCATTGTTGTAGGCGGTGAAGTTCGAGGCCTCGGCGGCGTTCTTCGGGTCCATCATCCAGTTGAGGAAGAGCTTCGCGTTCTCGACATTCTTCGCCCCCTTCGGCACGGCGAGATTGTCGCCCCAGAGATTGACGCCTTCGCGCGGATAGATGTAGACGGCCGTCTTCAGCTTCTTGTGGGCGCGGTGGAAGGCGCCGTTCCACATGAGATGCATCGCGACTTCGCCGTTTCCCATGCGGTCGGCCGAGCCCTCGGCATTGTAGACCTTGACCGCCGGCTTCTGCTTCTCCAGCAGCTCCAGGATCTTCTGTCCCTCCTCGGGCTTCGAGGTGCATTGGTCGAATCCGAGGTAATAAGCGGCGGCGGTGAAGACCTCGCCCATATCCTTCAGCATCGCGATGTTGCCGTAGAATTCCTTGCGCGGCTCGAACAGCTCCTTCCAGCTGTCCTCGATCTTGCCGCCCGGGACCTTGGCCGAATCATAGGCGATGCCGGTTGTGCCCCACATATAGGGCACCGTGTAGGCGCGGCCGGGGTCGAAATCCGGATTGTCGAAGGGCTTGCGGACATTCTTGAAGTTCGGCATGTGGGCGGCGTCGACTTTGAGCAGCAGCCCGTCGCGGATCATCTGCTGCACCGTCGGCCCCGTCGGCACGACGACGTCGTAGCCGCCGCCGCCCGCCTGCAGCTTCGCCAGCATCGATTCATTCGTGTCGTAGGTGTCGAGGGTAACCTTGATCCCGGTCTCCGCCTCGAAGCGCTTCAAGAGGTCGGGCGGCATGTAGTTGGACCAGTTGAAGAGATGCAGCTCCTTCGATTGCGCCGCGGCCGGCGGCGCCAGCGCCAGCGACGGCAAGGCCGAGGCGGCGAGGGCGAGAATGATGCGTCTCATGCAGGACCTCCTTCGCGTGGTTTCGGCTTACCGGAAGCGGCGGCCGAGCAGGTAAGAGAGGACGAGGGGAGTGACGGAAGCCGCGATCAGCAGGGTCGAGATCGCATTGACCGCCGGCGTCACGCCGACGCGGACCATGCTGAAGACATAGACGGGGAGGGTCGTCGCGCCCGGGCCTGAGACGAAGTAGCTGATGACGACGTCGCCGAGCGAGCCGATGAAGGCCAGCATCGCGCCCGAGGCGATGCCCGGCCAGATGAGCGGCAGCACCACGCGGCGGAAGCTCGCCCAGGGATTGGCGTAGAGGTCGGCCGCCGCTTCGGCGAGGGCGGGATCGAGCCCTTCGAGTCGGGCGCGGATCGGCAGATAGGCAAGAGGGATGGTGAAGACGCTGTGCGCCAGCATGAGGCTCGTGACGCCGAGCTCGATTCCGACCATGACGAAGAAGAGCAGGATCGCGATCGCCGCGACGATGTCGGGGACGATGAGGGGCAGGCCGATGAGCGCCTCGACCGCGCTCTGCCCGCGAAAGCGCGTCCGCGCCGTGGCGAGCGCCGCCATGGTGGCGATGGCGGTGCCCACCGTCATCGCCACCAATGCCACCAGCAGCGAGTTGCGGACCGAGCGCATCATGTCGCCGTCCTCGACGATGACGCCGTACCAGCGCGTGCTGAACCCCTCCCAGCGGGCGAGCGAGGAATCGCCGGCGCTGAAGCTCAGGATGACGAGCACGATGATGGGGATGTAGAGGTAGAGCAGCACGGCATATGCCACGGCCCGGGCGCCGCGGAAGCGCCAGAGGTCGCCCGCGCCCTTCATGCCGGCTTCGCCCCGCGGCGATAGCGCAGAGCGTGCGCCATGAGGGCGAGCAGCACGAGCGCCAGCAGCACGAAGGCGAGGGCCGCGCCGAAGGGCCAGTTCCGCGCCTGGCCGAATTGCTGCTGGATGAGGCTGCCGACCATCATCGACTTGGCGCCGCCGAGGAGCTCGGGTGTGATGAAGGCGCCGAGCCCCGGCACGAAGACGAGAATGGCGCCGCCGACGAGGCCCGGCATGGCGAGCGGCAGGATGACGCGGAAGAGCGCGCGGCGGCGATCGGCGCCGAGGTCGTAGGCCGCCTCGATGAGGCGGCGGTCGATCTTCTCGAGGCTCACATAGATCGGCAGGATCATGTAAGGGAGGAAGGAGTAGACGAGGCCGATCGCGGTCGCGAGCGGCGTGTACATGATGCCGATCGGTCGGCTCGTGAGGCCGAGCTTCAGCAGCGTCCAGTCGATGACGCCGCCGTCCCGCAGCAGCAGAATCCAGGCGTAGTTGCGCACCAGCAGGTTGGTCCAGAACGGCACCGTCACGATGAAGACGAGGAGCGTGCGCCGGCTCGGCGGCTGAAAGGCCATCCAGAGCGCGGTCGGGAAGCCGATGAGGAGGGTCAGAGCCGTCGTCGTCGCGGCGAGGCCGATCGAGCGCGCGAAGATCCGGAGGTAGTCGGTGTTGAGCGCGAGGCGATCCATGAGGTCGCGCTCGAAGAGGAATTGCACATAGGCATCGAGCGAGTGCTGGCCCCAGATGATGCCGCCCGAGGGGCCGCGCGCCAGGGTCGAGATGATCGCCATCAGCCCTAAAGGCACGACGAGAAGCACGCCGATCGTCAGCATGGCCGGCGCGAGGAGGCCGATCCGGCGCGCCTCCGCCCTCATTCGGCGAGGACCCGGATGGCGGCGGCGGGCAGCGCCACGGCGACTCTCTCGCCGGTGCCGACGCGCGGCCGCGATCCTTCGCGGTTCTGCTCGCGCAGGCGCAGGCGCAGCCCGCCGGCGATGAGCACGTGATAGGTGGTATCGGTGCCCTCGTAGACGATCTGCTCGACGATGCCGGCAAGGCCTGGGTCGCCGGGCGGGGCGAGGCTCGCGCGCTCGGGACGGATCGCCAGCGTCAGCGCCTCGCCGGCGGCGCCCGGCTCCGCCGTCTCGAGCTCCTCGCCCGAGGCGAGGCGGAAGCGCCGCTCGCCGATGCGCGTCGCCGGGAGGAGGTTGGTCTCGCCGATAAAATCGGCGACGAAGCGCGCCGCCGGCCGCTCATAGATCTCCTCGGGCGTGCCGATCTGCAGGATCTTCCCGCGATTCATCACCGCGATCCGGTCCGACATGGTGAGCGCTTCGTGCTGGTCGTGAGTGACGAAGACGAAGGTGATGCCGACCTCTGCCTGGAGGCGCTTCAGCTCGAGCTGCATGTCGGTGCGCAGCTTCAGGTCGAGCGCGGAGAGCGGCTCGTCGAGGAGGAGGACGCGCGGCGCGGTCGCGAGGGCGCGAGCCAAGGCGACGCGCTGCTGCTGACCGCCGGAGAGCTGCGCCGGCTTACGCTTCTCCATGCCTTCGAGCTTGACGAGGGCCAGCATCTCGGCGACGCGCGCGTCGATCTCGCGGCGCGAGCGGCGCTGCATTTCAAGGCCGAAGGCGATGTTCTCTTCGACGGTAAGGTGCGGGAAGACGGCGTAGCTCTGAAAGACGGTGTTCACCGGCCGCCGGAAGGGCGGCAAGCCGTCGAGAAGCTGTCCGTAAACGGCGACCGAGCCCGCATCCTGCGTCTCGAAACCGGCGATGAGGCGGAGCAGGGTCGTCTTGCCGCAGCCGGAAGGCCCGAGCAGCGTGAAGAACTCGTTGGCCTTTATCGCGACCGAGACGCCGTCGAGCGCCCGCACGGCGCCGCCGGCAAAGCTCTTGACAAGCCCGCGGCAATCGACGGCCACCTCGGCGGCGGCTCCTCGCGAGGCGCGCGCCGCCTCGCCACCCGCCCGGCCCGGCGTTGGCGGCTCGGCGGGCCGGCGCGCCTCGGCGGCGCTCGCCCGCATCGTTCGCGGCAGTTCCACCGACACGTCCGCCGCTCCTCCCCCGCAGCATCAACGGCGATATTGGTTGTAATTGGTTCTAATATGGAATATTTTATTCAATCAAATGAGTATTTGCATTCAGCGTCAAGCGGATTCTTCGCGTCATTTCCCATCCCTGATTGACAAGGAATTGGTTGCAAATCGGTTCCGCCCCAAGCGATGGAGGGATCGTTCGCATGGATGCCGCGCCTGGGTTCGCCGTCCCGTCCTCGAGCCGGCGCCTGCGCGCCCGCCGCATGGCCGACCAGCTCCTCGCCCTGCTCGAACGGCAGATCGACGAGGGGCGGATCAAGCCCGGCGAGCGCCTTGCGCCGGAGCGCGAGCTCGCGGCGCAGTTCGGCGCCTCGCGCAACGTCGTGCGCGCGGCGCTGGCCGAGTTGCACAAGGCGGGCAAGATCACGCGGCGAGTGGGGCACGGCACCGTCGTTGTCGCGCCGGCCGAGGCGCCGCGCGTGCGGGCGCCCTTGCAGCTCCTCGATGCGAGCCCGGTCGAGCTCCTCGAATTTCGCCTGGCGATGGAACCTGGCCTCGCCGAAGCGATCATCCTCAATGCCCGCGAGAGCGATTTGCAGGCGATCAAGGCGTGCGTCGAGGCCGGGGATGCGGCCAGCCAATGGGAGGAGTGGGAGCATTGGGACCGCGCCTTCCACAAGCAGATCATCGCCGCGACGCATAACCGCCTCGCGATCGGCGTCTACGATGCCGTCATCGCGGTGCGACATGAGCGCCCGTGGCTGAAGCTGAAGCAGGGCCACACCGATCCCGTGCGCTGGCGCCAGTACCAGGAGGACCATCGGCGCATCGCCGAGGCCGTCCTGGCCCGCGACGCCGCGGCGACGAGCGAGGCCATCCGCGCCCATCTTCTCGCCGTCCGCGCCAAGATGCTGGGCCAGTGACGGGCGCGCCGCCGGCGCTTGCGGGATGCCCGCTCACAGGATCTTCGAGAGGAAGCTCTGCGCCCGCGCATGGGCGGGGCTCGTGAAGAATTGCCGCGGCGGCGCGTCTTCGATGACGCGGCCGTCATCCATCATGACGACACGGTCGGCGACCTCGCGCGCGAAGCCCATCTCATGCGTGACGACGATCATGGTCATGCCTTCGCGCGCCAGCTCCTGCATGACCTCCAGCACCTCGCCGATCATCTCGGGGTCGAGCGCGCTCGTCGGCTCGTCGAAGAGCATGAGGCGCGGCTTCATGGCGAGGGCGCGGGCGATGGCGACGCGCTGCTGCTGGCCGCCCGAGAGCTGCGCCGGATAGGCATCGGCCTTGTTGGCGAGCCCGACGCGGGCGAGCAATGTCCGGCCGATCTCCGCGGCCTCCTCGGCACGCATGCCGAGCACGCGGATCGGCGCCTCGACGACGTTGCCGAGCGCGGTCATGTGGTTGAAGAGGTTGAAGCGCTGGAAGACCATGCCGATCTCGCGGCGCTGGCGGGCGATGTTGCGCTCGCTGTCCTTGACGAGCCGCCCGCGCTTCTCGCGATAGCCGATGAGCGTGCCGTTGACGAGAATGCGGCCGCGCTGGATCTCTTCGAGGTGGTTGAGGCAGCGCACGAAGGTCGTCTTGCCGGAGCCCGACGGGCCGATGATGACGACGACCTCGCCGCGCTTGACGCTGAGCGAGACGCCTTTGAGGACGTGCAGCGAGCCGAACCATTTGTGGACGTCGCTGGCGCTCACGACCTCGTCGACGGCGGCCTCGGGCAGCCCGCCGATCGTGTCGAGGAGGGGCGCGGCAGACGCCGTCATGCCGGCGGCCTCGCTTCGCGCCAGCGGCCGAAGCCGAGGAGGCGGCGGACGGCCGAGGCGTCTTTCGCTTGCGCCGAGGCCTCGCCGAACTTCGCCTCGATGAAGCCCTGGATGAAGCCCCAGCCGGTGGTCAAGGTGAGGAAGTAGAGGGCGACGATCGAATAGAGCTCGAAGACGCGGAAGGTGGCGGAGGTCAGCGTCTCGGTGCTGAGCAGCAGCTCCTGCACGCCGATGACGCTGACGAGCGTGCTGTTCTTCAGCATCGCGTTGAACTCGTTGCCGAGCGGCGGAATGATGAAGCGTGCCGCCTGCGGCAGGACGATCCGGCGCATGAGGAGGCCGTAGGTCATGCCGACCGATTTCGCCGCCTCGGTCTGCCCCGGATCGACCGAGGCGATGCCGGCGCGAATGATCTCGGCCATATAGGCACCCTCGTTGAGACTGAGGGCGACGATGCCGGCCTGCACATTGCCGGGGATGGTGAGAAGGCCGAGGCTGATGTCGTGGAAGCGGAAGAGGTCGGCGGCGGCGAGCCCCGTATAGATGAAGACGATCTGCACGAGGAGCGGCGTCCCGCGCATGACCCAAACATAGGCGCGGACGACGCCGCGCAGGGGGCGCAGCCGCGAGAGCCGCGCCAGCGCCGCGAAGAGCCCGATCGCCGTCCCCAGCGTCTGCGAGACGACGCTGAGGACGACGGTCAGGCCAAGCCCGGCAAGGTAGGACTGGCTCGGCTCGAAGAGATAGCGCCAGAAGAATGGCCAGTCGAAATGCATCGGGGGCGCCTTCCGAGCGCGCGGCTCACGGGGTCTTGTCGGCCTCGAGCCCCCATTTCGTCAGAATCTTGAGATAGGTGCCGTCCGCCTTCATCGCCGCGATCGCCTTTTCGAGCGCCGCCGTCAGCGCGCTGTCCTCCTTGCGCGTGCCGATGGCGACCAGGATCTGGTGGAAGGGCGGTCCCGCCACTTCGAAGGTCTTCGGCGATTTCTGCATGTAATAGGCGCCGGTTTCGAGCGTCGTGCCATAGGCGTCGGCCTGCCCGATCTGGAGCTGCTGCAAGGCGTCGGTGTCTTTCGGGAAGACGACGATCTCGATCGGCTTCTTGCCGGCGTCGGTGAATTTCTTGCTTTGCTCGCCGAGCAGATCCTGGATCGTGGTGCCGTTCTCGACCGCGACCTTGCGGCCGGAGAGGTCCTCGAGCCCCTTGATCTTGTGCGGATTGCCGGCGCGCACGAGCAGCGCCTCGCTGGAATTCATGTAATCGACGAGGTCGATGACCTTGCGCCGCTCGGGCTTATCGAAGAGCTGCGAGATGACGGCGTCGCACTCCTTGGCGAGAAGCGCCGGCACCAGCCCCTTGAACGGGATGTTCTTCCACTCCGCCTTGACGCCGAAGCGCTTGGCGATGTCGTTGCCGATGTCGATGTCGGAGCCGACGGGCTTCGTGTTTTCATCGAGGAATTCGAGCGGCGGCCCGGTCATGTCGGAGCAATAGGTGATCTTCCCCGCCGCCTTGACCGCCGGCGGCGCCGCGACCTGCGCGGCCGCGATCCCGGACAGGCCGGCGAGTGCGATACAGCCGGCGAGGCCTGCTCCGGCGGCAAGCGTCAATGAGGGGCGCGCCAGGCGCCGCTCAGCGCTGGCGGATGAAGGGCCGCGATTGGATGCCATGTCTTCCCTCCCGATATTGGGCCTTGATGACCCGTAAGGCGTCCTCGCGGCAGCGCCGCAGATGCGCCCGCGCCACGGCGACGGCGCGCTCGCCGTCGCGGTCCAGCATGGCGGCGACGAGGTCGCGGTGCTCGCGCCGCGTCGTCGGCCATTTGTCGATCCACAGCACGTCGATCCATTCGAGGAGGCGCAGGCGGTCGTAGAGCTGCATCAGCGTCTCGCAGATCATGGCGTTGCCGGCTTCCTCGGCGATGATCTCGTGAATCCGGAAGCCGAGCTCGACCTCCTCGCGGACCTGGTCGACGCTGAGGCTCTCCTGCTCCTCGAAGCGGGCGAGCATTGCCATGATTTGCCGCAGCGCCCGCGTGCCGGCATCGCCGATCCGCTCGGCCGCGCCGCGGCAGACATGGAGTTCGAGGAGCTCGCGGAACTCGTAGATGTCGCTGACGGTGCGGGGGTCGAATTCGACGGCGAAATAGCCGAGCCCCGGTTTGTTGACGGCGAGGCCGTCGCGTTCGAGGCGGCCCAGCGCCTCGCGCAGCGGCGTCCGGCTCACCTGGATGCGCCGCGCCAGCTCGCGCTCGCCGAGGCGCTCGCCCGGCCGCACCTCGCCCGCGAGGATCATCGTGCGCAGCCGCTCATAGGCGACCTGGCCGAGCGGCCGGGCGGCAAGGTCGGATGTGTCCGATCCAGACGGCATACACTCTGGTATTCCACCTTGCATGCTCGTGTAAACTCCTTTTTGAAGCGCCGGTTGACAGCCGAGGCGCGGTCCGGCCGCTCGGCGGCGCCGCGGGCCGCGTCAGCGCAAGGCAGGCACCTCGGCCCAGCCGAGGCGCTGGCGCAGCCTCTGGCCGAGCCCGTCCGACAGCGAGATGATGGCCCAGGTGATCAGGATGTAAGCCATCATCTCGCGGTAGAAGAAGAGCTGCTGCGCCTCATAGAGCGCCTCGCCGATGCCGCCCGCGCCGATCATGCCGAGGACGGTCGCGGCGCGGAGGTTCCATTCGAGACGGAAGAGCGTGTGGACCGCCATCGGGCCCGAGGCGAGCGGCACGAGGGCGAAGCAGGCGACCGAGAGCCGCGTGGCGCCGGTCGCCTCGATCGCCTGCACCGGCGCCAGGCGGACATTCTCGAAGGATTCGCCATAGAGCTTGCCGAGGACGCCGGCGGAGTGCAGGCCGAGCGCAACGAGGCCGGCGAAGGGGCCGATGCCGATAAGCGAGACGAGCACCAGCCCCCACACCACCTCCGGCACGCCGCGCAGCGTTTCGAGAACGAGCCGGATCGCCTGCGCCAGTGCCGATGGCGCGAGGTTCCGCGCCGCGGCGAGGCCGAGCGGCAGGGCCAGCACGACCGCCAGAGCCGTGCCGCCGGCGGCGGTGGCGACGGTCTCGCCGAGGAGGCGCGGGATGCGGGCGATTGCCGCCGCCGGCAATCGCGGCGGCAGCATCGAGGAGAAGGCGGAGAGCGCATGCCCGATCGCCACCAGGTCAGGGCGATAGAGCCAGAGCCCGGCCGCGCCGGCGGGGAAAAGCAGGAAGACGAGGCGCGGCGCCCGGCGGATGAGCGCGCTCGCCTTGTCGAGGAGGCTCATGATGAGGACGAGAATGAGGATGAGCGTCGTCGCGCGGTGGTAGTCGAAGGCGTTCAGCGTTCCGACCAGCTCGGTGCCGAGCCCGCCGCCGCCGACCGCGCCGACGATGACGGCGGCGCGCACGGCGCATTCGAAGGAGTAGCAGCCATGCGTCAGCAGATCCTTCAGCTTCAGCGGGATGTAGCCGAAGAGCGCGACCTGCGCGCGCGAGGCGCCGGTCGTGCGCAGCGCCTCGAGCGGCCCTGGCTCGGCCGAGAGGAAGAGGTCGGCGAAGACCTTGCCGACCATCGCCGTATAGAAGATGGCGAGCGCCAGCATGCCGGCCGGGGGGCCGATGCCGAAGACGACGACGCAGAGGATGGCGAGGGTGAGATCGGGGATGGCGCGCAGCCCGGCGAGGAGCTCATAGAGGAGCCGCGTTCCGGCGGCGCCCGTCGCGATGACGAGGCCGAGCGGCAATCCGACGGCGCAGGCGATCAGCATGCCGCCCGCCGCCATGCCGAGCGTCTGCATCACCGGCCGCGCCAGCGCTTCGAGATAGCCGATGGAGAGATCGGGCGGCAGGAACTCGCCGAGAAATCCGGGCAGGGCGCCGGCGCTCATGAGGCGAGGCGAACGCCGCCGGCGCTTGCCGCCGCCGGTCGCGCGTCCGCGGCTTCGCGCAGATCGACGACGCGATCGAAATAGCGCCGTGCCAGCTCCGGCTGGTGCAGTGCGCACAGCAGGGCCATGCCGCCGGCCGAGGCGAGGCCGCAGAGAAGCGCCAGGATCTGCTCGCTCAAGGCGGGATCGAGCGATGCCACGGGCTCGTCCGCCAGCAGGAGGCCGGGATTCTGCAAGAGCGCCCGCGCGATCGCGACGCGCTGCTGCTGGCCGCCGGAGAGCTCTGCGGTCTTGCGGCGCAGCTCCTCGGGAATGCCGACCCGTTCGAGCGCCGCACGGACCTCGAGGAGCTCCGAGCGGCGCGGCAGCAGGAGAAAGCGCAAGGCGCGCAGGCACGACCAGCGCCCGAGCGCGCCCGCCATCACATTCTGATGGACGGCGAGGCGCTCAATCAGGTCATGCTTCTGGGCGATGACGGCGACGCGCCGGCGAAGCGCGCGCAGGCGCTTGCCGCGCGCGCTCGCGACTTCGATCCCGTCGACCTCGATCCTTCCGCCGGTGATCGGGACGAAGCCGCCAATGGCGCGGAAGAGCGTCGTCTTTCCGCAGCCGCTCGGCCCGACGATGGCGACGCTTTCGCCTGGCTGCACCTGCAAGGAGAGGCGATCGATGACGGGCGTCGGCCGAGAGGCATAGGCGACCGTCAAATCGCGGATCCGCAGCATCGCCGGCGCGCCGTTCCGTCAGAACAGCTTCAGCTCTTGTGCGATCTTGCGCAGATCGCCGTACTCCGCATCCGTCGCGCGCACGAATTTGTCGCCGCGCAGGATCGCGAGGATGTTGCCGTTCTGCGCCTTGTCGAGCTGGAGGAACGCCGCGGTGAAGGCGTCGCGCTCTTTCTGCCCGACATCCTTCCGCGCCACCCAGACATAATCGACGAAGGCGGGCGTCGTGTAGAAGATGCGCAGCTTCGCGGCATCGAGCTTGTGGTCGGCGAGCATCGCCTTGTAGACGCTTTCATCGATAGCGCCGGCATCGACGATGCCGGCCTCGACCGCCTTCGCCGTCGCCGGATGGCTGCCGGTGTAGCGATAGTTCAGATCCGTCTCGGCATCGATGCCGCTCTCGGCGAGGGCGGCGTAGGGCATGAGATGACCGCTCGTCGAGTTGATGTCGCCGAAAGCGAAGCGCTTGCCCTTCAGATCCCGAAGCGTGCGCACCGGAGAGTTGGCGGCGGTGATGAAGAGGGAATGGAATTCGCGGTCGCTGTCGCGCTGCACCAGCGGGACGACGCCGTAGCGCTCGTGCGCCTTCACATAGGTGAGCCCGCCGAGATAGGCGAAATCGAGCGAGCCGTTGCCGAGCGCCTCGACGGTGGCGTTGTAGTTCGTCGGAATGATGAGCGCTACCGGCCGGCCGAGCGCCTTGGCGAGGTAATCGCGCAGCGGCGCCTTCTCCTCGATGGAGACCTGTGTCGCGCCCGCGTCGGGGACCATGCCGACGCGCAGCGCGTCCTCGGCGGCGATGGCGGGCGCCATCTCCGCTCCGATCCCCACCGCGAGCCAGCCAACCGTCGCGAGAATGGCGCTGCGCCTCGAGCTCTTCCGCACGGTACGTCTCCTGTGGCGATCCGGCCGACATGTCCGGACCACGCGACGTTAAGGCAGATCGCCCTCCGTTGCGACGGGAACTCGACGCGCTCGCGGCGCTGTCACCGAGTGTTGAAACGCCGTGAGGCGTGCCGCCGCAGGTCAGGCGCGGCCCATGACGATCGTCGTGCAGGCGCTCTCGCTTTTCGGCAAGTCGCGCGCGGGAAGAAAGCGGATATCGAGCCTCGGACGCTCGCCGCGCAGGACCGGGCAATAGGGGTCGGGAGCATCGAGCGCGCCGAGCAGCCGGCGCCGGCCGGCGCAGCCGCCGCGGCAGGTGTCGCGGAACTGACAGGGCTCGCAGGCCTTCGGCAGCGATCGCGCGGCGCGGAAGGGCTCGCTGTCGAGAATGGTGCTGCCGCTTTCGAGAAGGGCGTCGAGGGCAGCGCCATGGCCCGGCCAATAGACGCAAGGCTGCGTCGTGCCGCGCGGGGTCACTCGGATGGTGCCGACGCCGCACCCTGCGCGCCGCTGCTCGAGGCCGGCCATGGCGCGCACCAGCGGCTCGCCGATGGCGATGACGTCGGTCGCGGCGAAGAGGGCGCGGAAGCCTTCCCAATATTCCTCGTAAGTGAGCGCGAAGGCATCCGAGCGCACCGCCTGGTAGACGTTGACCCTGAGCGGCGCGTCGTAGCGGCGGGCGACGATCGCGGCGATCTCGGAGAGGCGCCGGTAATTCGACTTCATCATGACGGCGATGAAGGTGACCGGCACGCCGAGGCGCCGGCAGCGCGCCGCCTGCTCGTGCAGCAGGGCCCAGTTGCCGGCGCCGCGCTGCGCGTCCTGCTCGGCTTCGCTCGGATAGTCGAGCGAGAATTCGATGTCGCTGAAGGCGCCGAGCTCCGCGTCTTCGAGCACGGCGATGCTGTGCCCGTTCGAGGTGATGGTGAGCTTCAGCGGTCGCGCGCGCAGCTCGGCGAGAAAGCTGCGGAACTCCGGATGCATGCCGTTCTCGCCGGTGCCGAGATTGACCGAGCGGACGGGGACGCGGTCGAGCACGGATCGGACCTGCGCCAGCGAGAGCCGGTCGGTGCGCGTCGGGTCGCGGTAGCAGAAGGCGCAGGCGAGGTTGCACTCGTTGGTGAGGCCGAGGCCGAGCGCGAAGGAAGGCGGCGAGGGCTCGCCCGCCGCCGGGGATGTCGGTTCCGTTGGCGCCTTCATCATCGCCTGTCCTCAGTCACGTCAGAGCCTCGATGACGAAGCGTCCGATGCCGAGATGCGCCTTCTCGGCCGCATAGCGCTGGGCGATGATCGCGTCGAGACCGAGGCTCCTGCCGTAATGATGGAGCGCGAAGATGAGCTGGAGCACGAGGAGAAAGAAATAGGTCCACGGCCACTCGCCCTGCGCGTTGTAGAGGCCGAGCCAGAGATTGAGAATCTGCAAGGCGCCGATGACGCCCCAGAAGCGCAGGAAAAGGCCGAGGAGGAGCGAGACCGCGGTCAGCACTTCGAGGCTGTAGACCACCGGGGCGAAGACATAGAAATGCGGCAGGACGATCGTATTGACGAAATCGCCCTGCAGCGGGATCGCGGCGGATTTGCCGAGCTCCGTCATCCAATAGGAAAGCCCCGTGGCGCCGAAAGGCTGGTCCGGCTGGTCGGTGTAGTAGGGCGGCAGCTTCCAGAGAGTCTGCTGCCACCACATGGAGCCGATCAAAAAGCGGAAGATCCAGTTGCCGACATGCTGCACGGATCGCTGCGCGGGAATCGCGACGAAGGCATAGGCGGCGATGGCGAGGCTGCCCAGCATCAGGAGCCAATAGACTCCCGTCGTCCAGGCGGGCTGCAGCAGGAAATGGACGACATCGGAGGCGGGGTTCGCGTTCATGCCATGGGGTCCTCTCTGCCGCGTGCCGCCGCTGGAATGTCCAGACTAGAATGGTCCGCGATCGTGGGCGGGTAAATTTGCGGTGAGTCCGGCGCGAGCGGCGATCGTATCGGCCGCCTCCGGCGCGATGCAAGCCGCGGGTGGCGCCGTGGTTCTACGAACGCGCGCGCCGCTCGATGGCGATCGGCGCCACATGCTCGCTCGGCGGCAAGACGGTGCCGATGATCGCGGCCTGGGCACAGCCGAGGCGGCGCAGCTCGTCGAGGCAGGAGGCGGCGCGGTCGGCGGGGACGCTCGCCAGCAGCCCACCCGCCGTCTGCGGGTCGAAGACGAGCGGATAGCGCTCGTCGCGGGAGACGTGCTCGATATCGCGAATGGCGCGGCGCAGCCGGATATTCTGCGGCTGGAGCGAGCTGAAGATGCCCATCCGCACGGTCTCGACCGCGCCTTCGAGCAGCGGCACGGCGTCGAGCTCCAGCGTCACATCGACGCGAGACGGCTTCACCATCTCGACGAGATGGCCGAGGAGGCCGAATCCCGTCACATCGGTGCAGGCGGTGGCGCCATGCCGGAAGAGGCATTGGGCGGCGCCGCGGTTGGATTGGACCATCCCGGCAAGCGCCGCCTCGATCCAGCGGCCCTTCGCCTTGCCGCGCATATCCGCGGCGAAGAGTGTGCCGGTGCCGAGCGGCTTCGTCAGGATGAGCCGGTCGCCGGGCCGCATCCCGCCCTTGCGCAAGAGCCGCTCGCGCTCGGCAAAGCCGTTGACGGCGAAGCCGAGCGCCAGCTCCGCGCCCTCGCCGGTATGCCCGCCGACGAGCGCGGTGCCGGCCTCGTCCAGCACGTTGAGCGCTCCCGACATGAGCTCGAAGAGCTGCGCCTCGACCTTGCTCTCGATGCCATGGGGAATGGTGGCAATGGCGAGCGCCGATTGCGGCTCGCCGCCCATGGCGAAAATGTCGCCGAGGCTGTGATTGGCCGCGACCTGGCCGAAGATGTAGGGATCGTCGATGAAGGCGCGGAAGAAGTCGACAGTGTGGATCATGACCTTGCCGGCGGGCACCGCGACGACGGCGGCATCGTCCGGCGCATCGAGACCGATCAGCACGTCCGCGCGCTGCCGCGGCTCGAGCCGACCCAAGGCGCGGCTCAGCACGTTGCTGCCGACCTTGGCGCCGCAGCCGCCGCAGCGCATGGCGATCGCCGAGATTTCCTTGATGACGTCGGCGTCGGCGAGGCCGGGCTCGACGGCGCTGCTCGCGCCTGTCTCCATCTCGGGCAGCTCGCCGTATTTCCGCATGAAGCGGCGGTCGATCCAATCCTTGAGGCGCCACAGGGCGCGGCCTTCGAGGGCAAGAGCGCCGCGCGAGGCGACCGCGTATTGGTCGCCGGTGCTGATGAGGCTCAGAAACTTCTGCTGCGGCGTAAAGGGCCTCAGCGGCCGGCCGAACAGCGCACGGCGGAGATTGCGCGCGAGCGGCGGTCCCTGGCGGACGGCGAAGACGCCCGATTTCGGCCGCGGCTGGCCGATCACCGCGGCGATGTCGCCGGCGGCGAAGACGGCGGGGTGCGAGACAGATTGCAGACGGTCGTTCACCGCGACGAAACCGTCGGCGTCGAGGGCGAGGCCGGACTGCCGCAGCCACGGGGCGGCGCCCGCCGCCGTCACCCAGAGAACCTCGTCGAGGGCGTAGCGCGCGCCGCTCGCGGTCGCGAGACCGCCCGGAAACACCGCGGCGACGGCGTCGCCGGTGTGCACCGCGACCGCGCGCTCGGCGAGAACGCGGCGGAAGGCGGCGCGCACGCGCGTATTGTGAGTGGGCAGGATGTCGTCGGTATCGGCGAAGAGATGGAATTCGAGATGGGCGGCGTCGCGCCCCTTATCGGCGAGGAGGCGGCGCAGCCGATACTGCGCCGCGAGCAGCAGCTCGACGCCGCCGGCGCCGGCGCCCACCACCGCGATCCGCGCGGCATCGCGCGCCAGCACCCGGTCGCAGAGACGTTGCCAACCGGCGAGGAAGCGGCTGATCGGCTTCACCGGCGTCACGTGGTCTTCGGCTCCCGGCACCTCCGCCATGCGCGGCGTCGAGCCGATATTGATCGACAGCAGATCGTAAGCGACGGGCGGCCGGTTGCGGCAGAGGATGCGCCGCTCGACGAGATCGATGCCGATCGCCTCGTCGTGATAGAAGCGCGCGCCGGCGAAGCGGGCGAGGGGGCCCAGATCGATATGCGCCTCGTCGAATGCGTAGTGGCCGGCGATAAGGCCGGGCAGCATGCCGGAATAGGGCGTGTGCACGTCGCGGCAGATGAGCGTCAGGCGGAGCCCCGGCAGCGGCTTCATGCCGAAGCGCTTCAGCACGGCGACATGGCTGTGCCCGCCGCCGATCAGCACCAGGTCCTTGACGACGGGTCCGGCAGCGCTTCGCATCACCGCGTCGTCGCGCCGCGGCCGAGGCGGCCACGCGGCAGGCGCGGCTCGAACGCGACGCGGCAAAAAGTCAGGGCGATGCGCAAGCTCGCCTTCAGCGTGCCGATGAGGCTGCCCGAGACCTTGGAAGCGCCGCCGGCGCGGCGCCGGTGCGCGACCCCCACTTCGCGGATGCGGAGCCCCGCGCGCGCCGCCCGCATCTGCATTTCGAGGTTCCAGCCATAGGTCATCTCGCGCATGCCGAGTCGGTCCAGCGCGTCGCGGCGGATGGCGCGGAAGGCGCACATATCGGTGTAGCGGACGCCGTAGAGCAGGCGGATCGCCCAGCCGGCGAGGTGGCCAGCGAGAATCTGATGCGCGCTCATGCTGCCGCGCTCGCGCGTCCCGCGCAGGCGCGAGCCGACGACGAAGTCGCAGGCGCCGGCGAGGATCGGGGCGAGCAGCGTCGGGATGAAGCGCGGATCGTCGCTGCCGTCGCCATCGAGAAAGACGATGATGTCGCAATCCCGAGCGGCCGCGGCGCCGGTGGCGCAGGCGCGGCCGTAGCCGCGGCGGCTCTCGACGACGACGCGGGCGCCGGCGGCGCGAGCGCGCTCGACCGTGCGGTCCCGGCTGCCGCTGTCGGCGACGATGATTTCATCCACCGCCTCGCGCGGCACTGACGCAAGCACGTCTCGGATCGCCACTTCCTCGTCGAGCGTCGGAATGACGACGGCGACGCGCGGCCGCGAAGCGGAAGCTGCCGCCTCGGGCGAGCCCATCTAGAGGCTCCAGCGCAATCCGCAGCCGGCGCAGGCGCGGGGCGGCGCATCGCTCAGCAGCGCGCGGCGGAAGTCCTGGTACCGCTCGCCATTCCAGATCGCGCGAAGGCTCTGCTGCGTCGCATCGCCCAAGGTGAAGCTGTCATAGCCGCGCATCGAGAAGGGCGCGATGCAGCACGGGATGACGCGGCCATGCGCCGTGACGTACATCAGCGTCCAGGGCCGGCGGCAGAGCGACCAGGGCTGCGCCTTCGCCTGCTGTTTCAGGCTCGCTTCGGGCTCGACCGCACCCGAGGCGTTGAAGGCGACGCCGAGCTCCTCGGCGAGCGCCGCCGCCTCGTGCACCAGCCGGCTCTCTTCGGCGCCGCCCTCGAAGAGCGCCGATTCCGGCCGGGCCAGGCCCTGGCCTTCGGGAAAATAGACGAGGCGCTGGAGATGGACTTCAGGCACGTCGATCTCGTGTGCGAGCCGCACGAAATCCTTGAGTTGCCCGATCGTCTCCTTGAGTCCGGTCAGCCACAGCGAGACGCGCGGCGTCTCGGCCGCCGCTTCGCGCTGGAGGGCGCGGAAGGCGGCGAGGTTGCGCAGGATGCGGTGGAACATGTCGCGCCCGCGCACGAGCTTGAACGCCGCGGGCTCGGCCGCATCGAGCGAGACGCGCAGCTCGTCGAGGCCGGCCTCGATGAGCTCCCGACCCTTGCGCGCCGTCAGCAAGGTGCCGTTCGTGTTGAAGAGGACATAGGTGCCGCGGTCTTTGAGATAGCGGATCATCCGCGGCAAGGCGCGCACCATCATCGGTTCGCCGACGCCGTGCAGCACGACGCGCGCGATCTTCGGAAACTGGTCGACGATCGCGGTGAACAGGTCCCAGCCCATATCGGCGGGCGGCTCCAGCGCCTCGAAAGTCCGCGGGCAGGTGGTGCAGAGCAGGTTGCAGCGGTTCGTCGTCTCGAGATAGAGGCAGACCGGCTCCGCCTCGGCGATGGTCCCGCGCTCCGCTGCGACATGCTCGAAATAGCGCCGCGGGTCGGGCCGGGCCGCGGCGGCGGAAACGCGCGTCATGCCGGTGATCCTCCAGCGGCGGCCGGGCGCCGCAGCCGCCGCAGATCGAGAAGGGCCAGCGCGGCGAAGGGCAGGTAAATTGCGGATTCCACCAGCAGCCTCCGCGTGTCGGCGACGAGGAGCGATCCGACCGGCGCGAGGTAAAGCAGAACGCTCGCATTCGTCAAATAAAGAAGCGACAGCGACGGCGCAAAACAACAGAACGTGAGGAGCCAGGTGAAATACCAGGGATAATGCGGCGACAGCAGGAAAGTGAATGCCGCCGCGAGAAGCGTCGCGCCGCCGATGCCGCGATCGGCGCCGTTCGCGTGTCGAAGAACGGCGACAGCGAGCGCCGCCATGAGGGCTGCCGCGACCGCGACATAGGCGAGACCGCTGCCGAAACGACCCGGCCGCAGAAACGCCTCGGCGAGGCTCCAGAGATAAAAGCCGCTGCCTGCTCCGCCGAATCCCTCTTCATGGGCATAGCCGGAGAGGAAGCCGAAGACGGCGGAGCCTGCGCCGAGATAGGGCAGATAGGCGCCGAGGAGCACCGCGGCGAAGGCGGCGGGCATTCTCCAGTCCCAGCGCCGATAGAGAGCGGGGAAAATCACCGCCGGAAAGAACTTGACGAGCGCCGCGCAGCCCAAGGCAATGCCGGCGCCCCATGGCTTGCCGCGCCGGCACGCCCAGAGCGCGAGCGCGATGAAGGCGATGACCGCGGCATCGACATGGCCGCTCCCCGCGAACTCCCAGATCGGCAAGGGATGCCAGACATAGAGGAGAATGCGCTCGGCGGGGAGGGCGGAAAGCGCGAGCAGGCGGAGCAGCGCGGCGACGGCGACGATCTCGAAGGCGACCATCGCCGCCTTCATGACGAAGACGCCCTCGCCGAGGCGCGTCACGGCGAGAAAGATCATCTCGGCGACGGGCGGATAGATCGTCGGCGCGTAGGTGCTGCGGTTGATGTTGGGGAAAATCGCGTCGTCTCGCAGGGGCTCGAGATGGCGATCGGCCGGGATGTATCGGTAGGGGTTGATGCCGGCGCTCTGGACGCGGCCGTCCCAGATATAGCGGTAGAGATCGGTCGAGAGAGAAGGCGGGGCGGCCAGCACGGCGAGGCGCATCGCGGCGGCGATGGCGAGGATCATGACGAGGGCGCCGCGCGAAAGGCCGCCGCGCGAGGCGAGCCACGCGGCAAGCCCGTAAACCGCGCCTTGCGCCAGCGCGACGAGAACGAAGCGGCCGATCGCATCCGCTTCGAGCTCGCTAATGCCGATCGCGGTGAGGGCGAGGAGACCGCCGCCGCTCGCCGCCAGCGCCGGGAGCCGCCGATCTCCGGCGATCACCTCGCCGCCCCTGCGGCGCGCCCGCGATCGTCGCTCGCCTCCGCCGCCAATCGCCGCAGGAAAGCGGCGGTGTGCGGCGCGCGGTACCCGCCGGCGGCGGCGCCGCCGCGGGCGCCCTCTCCCAAGAGCTCGCGCCGGAGCTGGCCGAGCGCGGCGGCGTCATCGACATCGTACCAGGGCGGCAGGATCGTTGCTTCGAGCCCGATCTCGGCGGCGCGGTCGAGGGTCTGCGCGAACACCCGCTCCGTGCTCCAGTCGATCTCCTCGAAGAGCCGCTTGTGCGGCCGCTTCATTCCGATGAGGTAATAGCCGCCGTCATTTGCCGGGCCGAGCACGACGCGGTCGCCGCAGGCGCGCAAGGCCGTCGCCGCCGCAATGAGCGCCGCCGTCGGCAGGGTCGGGCTGTCGGCATTGACAAGGCAGGCCGCGGCATAGCCGGCGGCGAGCAAGTCTTCGGCCGCATGCAGAAGGCTGTAGCCGAGGCCGGCCCGCCGCGGCGGCAGCAGCCGGATCTCCGGCGGCAGCAAGGCGCGGAACAAATCCTCCGATCCCGCCGGCGAATAGGCGACATAACCGTGGATCGGCGCCGTTTCTGCGGCGGCGAGGAAGTTGCCGGCGATATCCTTGAGGAAGGAGCGGCTCAGCATCGCCGCTTGCGCCGCGGTGAGGGGCGGCGCGAGGCGCGTCTTGACTTCGCCGATGCGCGGCGCCTTGGCCATGACGGCAAAAGCGCAGAGGGCGCCCGGCGCGGATTCGGTCGAAGTCACGGCACCCCCATTGCACCGGGTTGCAGGCGGTCGGCGCGCAATGCACCGCCGCAGCCTATCGTCGCCGCCCACTCCCTGTCCTTCAAGTGTTGGTGAGCGCCGGCGAGCGCCGGAGCGTCGCCGGCGGCGAGCAACCAATCGCCGCCGCTTGTTGTCGGGCTGAGTGAGGCGCGGAGCAGGCCAATGGACGAGCATGAACGCGATGCCGTGTCCCGCCGCCGCGTGGTCGGCGGCGTCCGAGCCGAAATCGCCGTCGCCGCCGCCGGCCCGGCGCTCGCGCAGGGCGACGCCCATCCCGGTGCAGCGCAAGACGGCGGCCGCGACAGCATGGAAGACCCACGGTCCAAATACCCGAAGCCCCCCTTCAGGAAGCAGACGCAGCCCTGGCCGGGCCTCGCCCGCGACACGGCCCCGAAGCCGGATCACGGCGAGGCGAGCTATCGCGGCTCGCGCCGCCTCGCCGGCCGCAAGGCGCTCGTCACCGTCGGCGATTCCGGGATGGGGCGCGCGGCCGCGATCGCCTATGCGTGCGAAGGCGCCCGCCAAATGCTCCCGCAGGCAACTCACGGTGACCCGCTGGTGTTTTCTCGTCATGGACCGCAGCTTTTCGACGCGGGACCTGGCGGCAGGCCGACGACCGCATTGCCCGCAGCGACATAGGTGGGGGAGGTGATGTCTGGCCCAGATTTTCGTGAACTCGCTCGCCAGTGCCGCGCGCTGCTGAGAACCGCCTCCGACCTCGATCTCGCCGAGCAGCTCCAGCAATGGGCGGTGGAGTGCGACAGGCGGGCCGATCGCATCATAAAGGGCTCGCCGAAGGACGATCTGCTGGAGCAGGCGCGCCGGCACCGGATGCGGGCGGAGGAGTACCGCGTCGTCGGCGAGCAGAGGCAGAACCGGGTCGCGCGTGAATCCTTCCAGCATTTGGCCGCGACCTACGAAGCCTTGGCGAGACGGCTCGAAGAGATCGCCGACAGACGGGCGCGGAACGAAAAGTCGAACCGGCTGAAGGTCGCGCTCGAAGAGGCTCGCGCTTCGTCCAGGCGGCGGTTCAAGCCGCAGCGCCGCGTCGCGGAAAGGTCCTACAACGGTGCCGATGCGCAGGAGCGGCCGCGGCGACGCGATCCGCGACCGCACCCCCCGCCGCACCTCAGAAGCGGCCGGCGTTGAAATCCTCGATCGCCTGGCGAATTTCCTCCGGCTTGTTCATGACGAAGGGGCCGTATTTGGCGACCGGCTCCTTGAGCGGACGGCCGGCGATGAGGAGAGCCCGTCCGGCCTCCGCCTCGGCCGATATCGCGACCTCGTCGCCGCGGCTCAGCACCGCGAGTTCGCCGCGGGCAAGGCGCCGCGCCGCCTCGCCCGATCCGATGCGGACCGCGCCCTCGTAGACATAGGCGAAGGCCGCATAATCCTCCGGCAGCGGATGCCGGAATGCGGCCCCCGCCGCCAGCGCGACGTCGAGGTAGGTGGGATCGGTCGCCACTGCGCGCACCGGTCCTTCGACCGCGCCGACGCGCCCGGCGATCACCCGGACGCGCCCACTATCGCCGAGCGCCACCTCCGGGATCGCCTCGGGATCGATGTCCTGGTAGCGCGGCGCCGTCATCTTGTCCCTGGCCGGCAGATTGACCCAGAGCTGGAAGCCCCAGATCAGGCCGTTCTCCTGCTCCGGCATCTCGGAATGGAGGATGCCGCGGCCGGCGGTCATCCACTGCACGCTCCCCGGCCGCAGGAGCCCGACATTCCCATTGTTGTCACCATGCCGCATGCGGCCGGCGAGCATGTAGGTGACCGTCTCGAAACCGCGGTGCGGGTGCTCGGGAAAGCCGGCGATATAGTCGGAAGCCTTGTCCGAGCGGAACTCGTCGAGCAGCAGGAAGGGGTCGAGGTCGGGCAGGCTCGGCGAGCCGACGATGCGCGTGAGGCGCACGCCCGCGCCGTCGCTGGTGGGAAGCCCGCGCACCACCTTCGCGACCTCTCGTGATGTTCGGCTCGAAGGACGGGCTGCCTCGGCTTTCGCAGCAAGCTTCGCCTCGGTCATGTCGATCTCCTGCACTGTGAGCATGCAACCCGATATAGGCGGCGCTCGCGCAAGATGAACCGCTTCCGGCCGAAGCCCGTGTTCGCTAGCATCGAACGATGAAGTGGCGGTTCGATGATATCGTCACCTTTCTGCAGGTGGTCGAGGCCGGCAGCATCACCGCAGCCGCGGAACGCCTCGGCATGTCGAAATCCGTCATCAGCAAGCGGATCAGCGATCTTGAGAGCGCCGTCGACGTCGAGCTCTTCCGCCGCTCGACGCGCCACGTCATACCGACCGACCGCGGGATGGCGTTCTATGAGAAGATGCGGACGCTCGTCCATGAGCTCGAGGGCGCCGTCGAGCAGGTCTCAATGAGAGACGGCGAGCTGCGCGGCCGGTTGCGGATTACGGCGCCGATGACCTCCGGGACGATGCATCTCGGACCCGTCCTCGCCGGCTTTGCGCGCCAGAATCCCGAGCTCGAACTCGCCATCGACCTCGACGACAAGATCATCGATCTCGTGGGCAACGGCTATGACATGGCCGTCCGCATCGGACGCCTTCATGATTCGAGCCTCGTCGCCCGCAAGCTCTGTCGCAGCCGGCGCGTCGTATGTTGCAGCCCCGGCTACGCGCGCGAGAAGGGGCTGCCGGCGACCATCGACGAGCTGAGCGCACATGCTTGCATCGACTACGCCAATGTGCATGCCAACCGGCTTTGGCAGTTCGAGCCGGCGGAGCTCGGCGGTCCTCCCCGCTCTGCGCTGACGCATAGCCGGCTCGTCGCCAATAATGGCGAAGCGATGCGCGACATGGCGCTCGCGGGCCTCGGGCTCGTCATTCTGCCGCTGTTTCTCGTTGCGGAGCAGCTCCGCAACGGGACACTCCTCAACGCTCTTCCCGGTGCCACGCCGCTTCCCGATTCGATCTATGCGATTTATCCGCCCTCGCGGCATGTCTCGCGCCGCGTGCGCGCATTGATCGATCACCTGATCGTCGCGTTCAGCGAGACACCGCCCTGGGAGCTCAACGCGCCGCCTTTGGATGCGTCCGAAAGCGCCGCGGCGGCAAGGAACTGACTGAGCTACCGCGACAGTGCTCCAGAAGGCGAGCTGTCGCCATGCTCGACAATTTGCCTGCGGCGCCTCGGCACCATCGCGGGTGCCGAATACGGAAGAGAGCACTCATGTGGGTTCGCGCAAGCACTGCACCGCGAATCCGTCGACCGACCGCGATTCCAGCATGGACGACCGAGCGCTCAACGGCGGGGCGATTGTTTTTGCCTCGCGAACACCGTGTTCGACAGGACCTGCTTACCGATGCGTGATCGAGCGCCCTATCCTCCATGAGTGGCGTGGCCACGGCTCGTCACCGGGTTGCGGGGACCCCACGCGCTGATCCTCATCGACTACCAGCCGGCCCAAGTGAATTCCATCGCATCGATGGACCGGCAGCTCCTTATCAACAACGCGGTCGGGCTGGCCAGGATCGGAGTCGCCTACAAGCTGCCGATCATCCATTCGACGGTGAATGTCAGGACCGGCTTGAACAAGCCCCCGATCCCTCAATTGCGAAAAGTCCTCGCCGATGTAGAGACGATCGACCGGACATCGATCAACGCGTGGGAAGACAAGGAGTTTGTCGAGGCTGTCAAAGCGACCCGGCGCAAAAAGCTCATCATGGCTGCGCTATGGACGGAGGCGTGCCTCACCTTTCCGGCCCTGGATGCATTGGCCGAGGGCTACGAAGTCTACCCGGTGGTCGATGTCGTCGGCGGAACCTCGGTCGAGGCTCATAAGGCAGCGTTGGAGCGTATCACTCAGGCCCGCGGCCGGCCTGCAAGCTGGGTTCAGATCCTCTGCGAACTGCAGCGCGACTGGGCACGCAGGGAGACGGTGCCAGCCTTCGTCAACATCTGCATCGAGACGGGCGGCACCGCGGGCATTCAATTCGCTTATGACAAGGACGCCCGCGAGACCGCTCCCTCCAAGGCCGCGGAGTGATCCGGCCGCACGCGTCCAGCCTCGAGGAGAGGACGTGCCGTACAGGGGACGGCACCGAACCTGTCATGGGCAGACGCGAACCTTCCTTTCCGGCGTCGGTGACCAGCGCAGGAACAAGCCAGGATCCCGCGATCCGCGGATGATGAGCCCGCTGCGGCCGACTCTTGACAAGTCGGTCGGACAGGTGAGGAATCTTCCGTTCTTCACCAAGATCATGAGTAGAAATCGAGCGGCTCGCTCAAAGAAACCGAAGGAGCGAGCAAATTCGTGATTATGGATAATCTCGGGTTGCACAAAATCGGACGGCGAAGCGGCATCGAAACGAAGAGCGCTCATTCGTCGCAAAGGAGGGAGGGCAAGAATGCGAAAGATCGTCATTTCCGCCGTCGCGCTGTTCGCCGGAGCGCTGCTGATATTCGCCGGCCCGGCCCTCGCGGCGGGAACCCTCCGCGTCGCCGTCCAATCCAACTTGAACACGCTCGATCCGGCGAAGGCGAAGATCGGGGAGGAGTACATCGTCGACATCCTCGTCTATAGCGGGCTCACCCGCCTCGACGACCAGGGACGCGCCCAGCCCGACCTCGCCGAGCGCTGGACGGCAAGCGCCGACCAGAAGACCTGGACCTTCTACCTGCGCAAGGATGCCAAATTCCACAACGGGCGCACGGTCGATGCCGAGGACGTCATCAAGACGGTCCAGCGCATCCTCGATCCGGCGACCGGCTCGCCGAACCGGGCCAATTTCCAGATCATCGACAAGATGGACGCGGTGGACCCCAGCACCGTGCGCTTCGAGCTGAAGATCCCCTATGCCGGATTCGCCGATATCTTCGGCGATCGCCAGGCGCGCATCGTCCCGCGCGACGCGCTCGCGACGCTCACCACCCACCCGGTCGGCAGCGGGCCCTTCATGTTCGAATCATACGAGCCCGGCAATTCCGTGGTGCTCGTCAAGAACCCGCATTATTACGTGCCGGGCGTTCCGAAGCTCGACAAGGTCGTCCTCCGCATCATGCCGGAAGGCGCCGCCGCGGTTTCGGCGCTGGAGACGGGCGAGGTCGACCTCCTCTGGAACCTGCCCCTCGAATCCATCGCCGAGGTGAAGAAGAATCCCGAGCTCGTCGTCGATTCCGTTCCGACCTCGACCTGGGACGGGCTGATCATGAATTGCAGCCAGAAGCCTTTTACCGACACACGCGTGCGCAAGGCGGTCGAGATGGCGATCGACAAGAAGGCGATGGTGCAGCTCGCGCTCTTCGGCAACGGGACGCCGACCCACACCATGATCCCGCCGAGCAGCCCCTTCTACGACGATGACATCAAGATCGGTGCGCCCGATATTGCCGGAGCGAAGAAGCTGCTCGCCGAGGCGGGTTACGCCGACGGCTTCGACATCACGCTCTACGTGCCGGCCGGCCGGCCGACCCGCGAGCGCCTCGGGCTCGGCGCCCGCGAGATGCTGAAGCCGCTCGGCATCAAGGTCGCGATCCAGGAGGTCCCTTGGGACAAGTTCATCTCCGACATCGAAGGCAAGGCGACGTTCTTCACCGACGGCTTCTTCAGCCGCCCGACGATCGACACCTCGACATATCCGTTCTTCGACAGCAGCGGGTCGTGGAACACGACGCTCTGGCACTACAAGAACCCGGAGATGGACAAGCTGCTGGACGCCGCCCGCGGCGCCCGCTCCGAGGACGAGCAGGCCAAGCTCTATAAGCAGTTCCAGGTGCTGGCGCTCGAAGACCCGCCGGGCGTCATCGCCTATGTCCAGAATCACGTCAACGCCTACCGCAAGAACGTCACCGGCTTCCATTCGAGCCCGATGCTGTGGCTCGATCTGAGGGAGGTGGCGATCCAGTAGGACGGGGCAGGGGCGGAAGCGGAGTCGGCCCGGCGCCGGCTCCGCGACCCGCCGCCCGGTCGAGATCCGATGGCCTTCTATGTCTTGAAACGGCTGCTCGCGATCGCCGCCATCCTGGCGGTGATGTCGGTCCTGATCTTTCTCATCACCCAGATCCTGCCCGGCAACGTCGCCCAGGTGATCGCCGGACAGTTCGCCTCGCCCGAGACCGTCGCCGCCGTCGCGCACAGGCTCGGCCTCGACCAGCCGCTGCTCGTCCAGTATTGGCGCTGGGCCTCGGGCATTCTCGGGGGCGATCTCGGAGTCTCGCTCGTCATGGAACGGCCGGTCGCTCCCGTGCTCTTCCACGCGCTCGGCAACTCGGCGCTCCTCGCGGCGCTGTCCTTCGTCTTCGTCGTCTTGGTCGGGATCGGGCTCGGCATTCTCGCCGCGATCCGCCACGGCGGCATCCTCGACCATTGCGCCTCGATCTTCACCTATGTCGGCATCTCGGTGCCGGAGTTCTTCTGGGGCATCGTCCTCATTCTCGTCTTCGCCCGCTATCTCGACTGGCTGCCCTCCGGCGGAGCGGCGGCTTGGGGAGAGGGGTTGGGGCCCTGGATTTCGCATCTCGTGCTGCCGGCGGCGACGCTCACCTTCACCCTCATCGCCCATGTCTCGCGCCTCACCCGGTCGAGCATGATCGAGACGCTGCGCAGTCAGTATGTCCGCAATGCCCGCGCCAAGGGCCTGCCCGAGCGCGTCGTCCTCCTCCGCCACGCCCTGCGCAACGCGCTGCTGCCGACGATCACGGTCCTCGCCATCGACGTCGGCTGGCTGATCGGCGGCGTCGTCGTGGTCGAGGCGGTATTCGCCTATCCGGGCATCGGCCGGCTGCTCATCTTCGCCATCCAGCACCATGATCTGCCGCTGATCCAGGCGAGCATCCTCGTCATCGCGGCGATCTACTGCCTCGCCAATCTGATTGCCGATCTCCTCTATGCCTATTTCAACCCGAAGATCCGCTATGGCCGCGCCAGCGCTTGATCGCGCCCCGGCCGCGCCGCGCCGCCGCCGGCCCGCGCGGCGGCTGCCGGCCGCGCTGCTTTGGGGCGGCGCCATCATCGCAGCGGTCGTCATCCTCATCGCCCTGGCGCCGGCGATCGCACCCTATCCCTACGACGAGATGAACATCCTGGCGCGGCTCCAGCCGCCGAGCGCCGCCCATTGGTTCGGCACCGACGAGTTCGGCCGCGACGTGCTGAGCCGCGTCCTCATCGGCGGGCGCCTGTCGCTGATCATGGGGTTCGGCGCGACCGCTCTCTGCCTCGCCCTCGGCGTGCCGCTCGGCCTTCTCGCCGGCTACCGCCGCGGCCGCGTCGACGAAGCGATCATGCGCGTGATGGACGTCATCATGTCGTTCCCGCCGATCCTGCTCGGGCTTCTCGTCCTCGCCGTCGGAACGCCGAGCTTCTGGAAGGCGGTGCTCGCCGTCGGCCTCGTCTATGTGCCGTCGATGGTGCGGCTGACCCGCAGCGTCACTCTCAACCTCGTCAGCGAGGAATTCATTGTCGCGGCCCATGCGCGTGGCGAGGGGGCCGCTTACATCCTATTCTCCGAGATCCTGCCCAATGCTTGGCCGCCGATCGCGGTGGAGGCGAGCCTCAAAGTCACCTTCGCCATTCTGCTTGGCGCCTCGCTCAGCTTTCTCGGCATGGGCGCGCAGCCGCCGAGCTCGGACTGGGGCTTGATGATCAGCGGGGCGCGGCCGCTCGTCAACAGCGCGCCTTGGGTCGCCCTCGCTCCCGGCCTTGCCATGTGCCTGACGGTGATCGGCATCAATCTTCTCGGCGACGGCCTGCGCGAGGCGCTCGACCCGCGCATGGTCCGGGCGCACCGGCAGTGACCGTGGCCGGCGCCGCGGCACGCCCGGGAAGCTCCTGATGGCGGAGCCGCTCCTCGCCATCTCGGATCTCAGCCTCACCTATGAGACGCCGCGCGGCGCGCTGCAGGCGCTGGATGGGGTGAGCCTTGCGGTCGAGGCAGGGGAGGCTGTGGCGGTCGTCGGCGAATCGGGCTCCGGAAAAAGCTCCGTCGCGCTCGCGATCATGGGGCTGCTCGGCCGGGAGGCGATGCTGTCGGGCTCGATCCGCTTCGAGGGCCGTGAGCTGACCGGGCTCGACGCCAAGGCGCGGCGCGAATTGCGGGGACGCGCCATCGGCATGGTCTTCCAGGACCCGTTCACCTCGCTCAACCCCAGCCTCACCATCGGCGAGCAGGTCGCCGAGCCGCTCGTCTATGGACGCGACCTGAGGCGCTCGGCGGCGCTCGCGCGCGCGATCGCGGCGCTCGGCGAAGTCGGGCTCGCCAATCCCGCCGCGCTCGTCACCGCCTACCCGCACCAGCTCTCGGGCGGAATGCAGCAGCGGGTACTGATTGCCGCGGCCGTCATCGCCGGTCCCCGGCTCCTCGTCCTCGACGAGCCGACGACGGCGCTCGACGTGACTGTCGAGGCGCAGATTCTCGACCTCCTCGACGGGCTGCGTCGCGACCGCCGGCTCGGCATGCTGTTCATTACCCATAACCTCGGCGTCGTGAACCGGATTGCCGACCGGGTCTGCGTTCTTTACGCCGGCCGCGTCGTCGAGCTCGGCAGCCGGGAGGAGGTGCTGGGCAGCCCTGCCCATCCCTATACGAAAGGCCTTCTCGCCTCACTGCCGCGCTTGTCGCTCGGCGAGCGCGGGCGGCGGATCGCGCCCATTCCCGGCCGCTTTCCAGACCTCACCGATCCGCCCGCCGGCTGCATCTTCGCGCCGCGCTGCCCCTTCGTCGAGGAGCGCTGCCGCGCCGAGACGCAGCCGCTTCTCGAACTTGCCGGCAGCCGCGCCGTGCGCTGCTGGAAGAGCGGCGCCCTGGGCGCCTGGCCGGCACCCGGCCCGCCGCGGGCGGCGACCCACCCGCTACCGGCGCAGGGTTCCGCGCCGCTCGTCGCGGCGCAAACGCTCTCGAAGCTCTATCAGCGCGGCCGCGCCGGCGGCGGGCTCGCCTGGAGCCGCAGATTAGGCGTCCTGCCCTGGCCGCGGCTCCGCAGCGAGATCGTTCGCGCCGTCGACAGGCTTTCCCTCGCGGTCGGCCGCGGCGAGGTGGTCGGCCTCGTCGGCGAGAGCGGAAGCGGCAAATCGACCCTGGGGCGGATCATGCTGCGCCTCGTCGAACCGTCGTCCGGCCGCATTCTCTTCGACGGCGCCGATATCACCGCGCTGCCGCAGAAGGCCCTGGCCGGCCTGCGCAAGCGGGCGCAGATCATCTTCCAGAACCCCGATTCCTCGCTCAACCCGCGTCGCCGGGTCGGCGAGGCGATCGGCCGCGCGGTCGTGCTCCATGCCGACGGGAGGGTTCCCGATTTGCGCGCGCGCGTCGAGCGCCTTCTCGACCGCGTCGGCTTGCCCCCCGCCTATTACGACCGCTATCCGCATCAGCTGAGCGGCGGAGAGAAACAGCGCGTCGGAATCGCGCGGGCGCTCGCGACCGGGCCTCGCTTCATCGTCTGCGACGAGCCGGTCTCCGCCCTCGATGTCTCGGTGCAGGCAACGATCCTCAACCTCCTCGGCGATATCCGGGACGAGCTGGGCGTCTCCTATCTCTTCATCTCGCATGACCTCTCCGTCGTCGCCCATATCGCCGACCGGATCGCGGTGATGTATTCGGGGCGGATCTGCGAGATGGGGACGGCCGAGGCGGTCTTGGCGCCGCCCTACCACCCATACACCGAGGCGCTGCTCTCGGCGGCGCCGACGCCGATCCCGGGCGCGCAGCGACGCCAGCGCGTGCGGCTGCGTGGCGACAGCGCTCCGGCCGCCGCCGAGCGGGCCGGCTGCCCATTCCACAGCCGGTGCCCGCGCAAGCTCGGCGCCATTTGCGAGACCATGGAGCCACCCCTTCTCGAACCACGCCCCGGCCACAGCATCGCCTGCCACTTGCCGCTCGCCGAGCTGGCTCGCGTGCCCCCGGTGATTCCGGCCGAGCCGTGCGCCCGTGCCTGCGGAGGCTTCGATCCTTCTTGAGGGTCCGCCCTCGGCTGCGCGGAGTCACGCCAGCAGAGCGCGGGCGATGATGTTGCGCTGGACCTCGGACGACCCTTCGTAAATCCGCATGATCCGCACGTCGCGGACGAGGCGCTCCAGCGGCAGGTGGCGCGAATAGCCGTAGCCGCCATGGATCTGCAGCGCCTTGTCGGTGACGCGGCCCGCCATCTCGGAGGCGTAGAGCTTGGCCATCGAGGCTTCGCGCGAGAAGCGGACGCCTTGGGCGCGCAGGCTGGCGGCCCGGAGCCCGAGGAGGCGTGCCGCTTCGAGGTCGGTCGCCATGTCGGCGAGCATCCATTGCAGACCTTGGAACCGGGCGATCGGCGCCCCGTCAATGCGGCGCTCCTTTGCCCAGGCGAGCGCGGCGTCGAGCGCGGCGCGAGCGATGCCGGTGCTGGTGGCGGCGATTTCGACTCTGCCGTTGTCGAGCACTTTCATCGCGGTGCGAAAGCCGGAGCCCTCGGCTCCCAGCCGGTTTTCGGCAGGCACGAGGCAGCCCTCGAAGGCGATTTCGAAGACATGCCCGCCGCGCAGCCCGGAGGTCGGCTCATGCGCGCCGATATGCACCCCTTCGCCGCGGCGGTCGACGACGAAGGCGCTGATCCCGCGCGCACCGGCGGTCGGGTCGGTCAAGGCGAAGACGATGATGAAGTCGGCATGCGCCGCGTTCGAGATGAAGTGCTTGACCCCGGTCAGCCGGTAGGCGTCACCCGATCGTTCCGCCCGCATCGTCATGTCGGCCGGGTTCGAGCCCGCCTGCGGCTCGGTCAGGGCGAAGGCGCCGAGCGTGCGTCCCGCGGCGGCCTCCGGCAGCCAGCGGGCGCGCTGCGCGTCGTCGCCGGCGATCAGAATGGCGTCGGTCGCGAGATAGTGGGCGGTGAGCATCGAGGTCGTCGAGGCGCAGGCGGCGGCGAGAGCCTCGACGGCGAGGTAGAGCGCGACCGCCGTGGCACCGGCTCCGCCCCAGCGCTCCGGCAGGTTGAGCCCCATGAGCCCGATGGCGGCGAGGGCGGCGCGGTGCTCGCCGGCGAAATGCTCGCCCTCGTCGAGGGCCTCGGCGCGCGGCGCGATCTCCTGAGCGGCAAAGCGCCGGATCGTCTCGGCGACCGCAAGATCGTCTTCGGTGCAGAACGGGTCCATGGATTGTCTCGTCTCATGGTCGAGCGCCGGCTCGACGGGATTTCCGGAACACGCGCCCCCCCCTTGCATATGTCCAGCTTATCCTCCCTATCGGAATTTGTTAGTTCTATTAGTCCTTGCAGTCGCCTAGGCTGCCATCGTCGAGCCCGTCCGCGGCCGACATGCCCGAAGCTGCCGAGGAGCTTCAGTGTCCTCCCGCCGCGATAATCGCCGCGTCGTCCGCGCCCCGCGCGGCGCCTGCCTCAACGCCAGGAGCTGGCAGACCGAGGGTCCGCTCCGGATGCTCATGAACAACCTCGATCCGGAGATTGCCGAGCGGCCGGAGGACCTCGTCGTGTATGGCGGGCGCGGGCGCGCCGCGCGCAATTGGGAGTGCTTCGACCGCATCGTCGCGACGCTGAAGACGCTCGGCGAGGACGAGACGCTTCTCATCCAATCCGGCAAGCCGGTCGGCGTCGTCCGCACGCACCCCGATGCGCCGCGCGTGCTCATCGCCAATTCCAATCTCGTCGCCAAATGGGCGACGGCCGAGCATTTCGACGAGCTCGAGCGCAAGGGTCTGATGATGTTCGGCCAGATGACGGCCGGCTCCTGGACCTATATCGGCAGCCAGGGGATCATCGGCGGCACATTCGAGACGTTCGTCGAGGCCGGCCGCCAGCACTATGGCGGGGACCTTCGCGGCAGATGGCTGCTTACCGCCGGTCTCGGCGGCATGGGCGGCGCCCAGCCGCTCGCCGGGGTCATCGCCGGCTGCTCGGTGCTCGCCGTCGAGTGCCGCAGCGAGCGGATCGAACGCCGGATCGAAGGCGGCTACCTCGATCGCCAGACGGCGAGCCTCGATGAGGCGCTGGCGCTCATCGTCGAGGCGGCAAAGCGCGGCGAGGCGATCTCGGTCGCCTTGCGGGGCAATGCCGCGGAAGTTTATGAAGAGATTCTTGCGCGCGGCATTCTGCCCGATCTCGTGACCGACCAGACCGCGGCGCATGATCCGCTTTACGGCTATCTGCCGGCCGGCTGGACCCTCGGCGAATGGGAGCGCCGGCGCGAGACGGAGCCGGAAGCAGTGATCCGTGCGGCGAAGCAAACGATGGCGCGGCAGGTGCGCGCCATGCTCGCCTTCCGCGAACGCGGCGTCCCGGTCTTCGATTACGGGAACAATCTGCGGCAGATGGCGAAGGACGCCGGCGTCGAGGGCGCCTTCGCCTTCCCCGGCTTCATCGCCGCCTATATCCGCCCGCAATTCTGCCGCGGCCGAACGCAGTTCCGCTGGATCGCGCTCTCCGGTCATCCGCAGGACATCATCAAATCGGGCCGGCGGCTCAAAGAGGTCGTCGCCGATCCCAGCTTCGCCCGCTGGATCGATATGGCGGAAACCCGCATCCGCTTCCAGGGCTTGCCGGCGCGCAGCTACTGGATGGGCTTGCAGGACCGCGTCGCTGCCGGCCTCGCGCTCAATGAAATGGTCGCGAAGGGCGAGGTTGCGGCGCCCATTGTCGTGACGCGCGACCACATCAGCTCAGGCTCGGTCGCGAGCCCCAATCGCGAGAGCGAGGGCATGCGCGACGGCTCCGACGCCGTCGCCGACTGGCCGCTCCTCAACGCGCTCGTCGGCTGCGCCTCGGGCGCCACCTGGGTCTCGATCCATCACGGCGGTGGCGTCGGCATCGGGTACTCGCAGCATGCCGGGCTCGCCCTCGTCTGCGACGGCACGCCCGCAGCGGAGCGCCGATTGCGGCGGGTCCTCGCCAATGATTCGGCGGTGGCGGTCCTCAGGCACGCCGATGCCGGCTATCCCGAAGCCATTGCCACGGCGCGGCGGGAGGGATTGCGGCCGGCGACGCTCGATGCCGCGGGCTGAGGAGCCGGCCGCGATGGCGGAAGCGCCGGGTCTCGAGCGCCTCGCTTTCGCCCGCGATCTCTTCGGCGAACCGGAACGGACGCCGGCATCGCCGCGCCTCGAAGGGCTTTCGTGATGGACAGCTTGCCGCCGCCGCTCGCCGGGATCCGCGTCCTCGATTTCTCGCGCATGCTGGCGGGACCTTTCTGTACGGCGCTCCTGGCCGATGTCGGCGCCGACGTCATCAAGGTGGAAGGGCTCCAGGGCGACGATGCGCGGCATTTCGCTCCGCGCAGCGGCGGCGAGAGCGCCTATTTCCTGCTGATCAATCGCGGCAAGCGCTCGGTGACCCTCGACCTCAAGAGCGAGCCGGGGAGGCGGGCGGCGCAGGCGCTCGCCGCACGCGCCGATATCGTCGTCGAGAACTTCAAGCCCGGCGTCGCGCCTCGCCTCGGCATCGATTACGCGACGCTGAGCGCCCTCAATCCACGCCTCGTCTACGCCAGCATCTCGGGCTTCGGGCAAGAGGGGCCATGGGCGCACCGGCCGGCCTACGACATCATCGCCCAGGCGATGAGCGGCATCATGAGCATCAATGGACCCGCAGGCTCAGAGCCGAACCGCGTCGGCGAGTCGGTCGGCGACCTCGTCGCCGGGCTCCAGGCGACCTGGGCCATTCTCGCCGCCCTTCACGGCCGCGAGCGCGACGGGCGCGGCCAGCACCTCGATATCGCCATGGTCGATTCGCTGTTCGCGATCATGGTCACCGCGCTCTCGCAATACCTCTTCACCGGCGAGGTGCCGCAGCGGATCGGCAATGCGCATCCGATCAGCGCGCCGCTCGACAGCTTCGTGGCGGCCGACGGCCATTTCATCATCGCCGTCGCAAACGATGCCCTCTTTGCCCGCCTTGCCGCCGCGATCGGCATGCCGGAGCTCGCCGACGATCCGCGCTTTGCCACCGACATCGAGCGCAAGCGCAACGAGCCGGCGCTGAAGGCGATTCTCGAAGGCTGGACCTCGCAACGCACCGTCGCCGAGGCGGTCGAGACGCTCGAGCGGGCCGAGGTGCCGGCCTCGCCGATCCTCGCCATCGATCAAGTCGTGGCGAGCGCGCATGTGAAGGCGCGCGGCCTCATCCGCTCCGTCGTCCACCCGACCGCCGGCTCCGTTCCGGTGGTGCCGCAGCCGGTCCGCTTTCTCGGCTCGGGCGTGCTGCCGACGCGGCCGGCGCCGCTCCTCGGCGAGCACTCCGAGGAGGTGCTGCGCGAGCTGGGCTTGCGGTGACGGGTGCGATCGGCGCAGCCTGTGGGCAGCGCGTTCTTCGGCCGATCCGCCACAGGAGGAGATCCCGCATGTCATCCCCCCTGACCGTGCCGCCCCGCCGCGGCCATCAGAGCTTCCTCTATGCGCCCGTCGTCACCGACCTCGACAAGCTCGAGGCGCATTTCGCGATCCTCGGCATCCCTTACGGCGATCCCTACTCGATCGACGAGGTGACCAACGACCAGACCAATGCCCCGACCGCGGTGCGCCAAGCGACCGACCGCTTCTGCCGCGCGCTCGAGCGCTACGATTTCGATCTCGGTGGTCCCCTGCTCGCCGGCCGCGACCTCAAGATCGTCGATTGCGGCGACGTTCCGGGCGATGCGCGCGACCTCGGCGCCCATTACCGGCGGGCCGAAGCCGCGGTTCGCAAGATCCTCGCCGCCGGCGCCATTCCGATCACCATCGGCGGCGACCACGGCGTGCCCATCCCGGTGCTGCGCGCCTTCTCCGGGCGCGGTCCGATCACGCTCGTCCACATTGATGCCCATCTCGATTGGCGCGACGAGGTGAACGGCGTCACCGAAGGCTATTCGAGCCCCATCCGGCGCGCCTCGGAGATGGAGCATATCGGCGAAATCTTCCAGATTGGCCTGCGGGCGCAGGGCAGCGCGCGGCAGGAGGAAGTCGATGCCGCGCTCGCCTATGGCGCCCATCTCGTCACCGCCCACGAGCTCCACGATGTCGGCATGGATGCGGTATTGGCGCGCATTCCTGATGGCGCGCGCTACTATCTCACGATCGACGCGGATGGCCTCGATCCGTCGGTCATGCCCGCGGTCTACGGGCCGGCTCCGGGCGGGGTCACCTATCACCAGGCGCGCAAGCTCATCCACGGCCTCGTGCGCAAGGGCCGCGTGCTCGGCATGGACATCGTCGAGATCACGCCGCGCGCCGACGTGAACCGCATCTCCTGCATTACCGCCGGCCGCCTCATCATGAACCTGATCGGCGCCGTCGCCCGCGCCGGTTACTTCGAATGAGGCGCATGCGGGGCGGCGCTCAGCGGCCGAGCGGAGCCGCCGCGGCCGCATCTGCCTCTTGGCCGGGGAGGCATGCTGCGCAACGCCGACTCCGCACCCGGGCGCAGGCGCGCGCCTACGGCCGAGCCTCGAGCACCATGTTGAACGGTCCCTCGGCGGCACGGCGGACGCGGGTGAAGCCCGCCGCAGTGAGGAGCTCCGTCAGCTTTGTTTCGCCGGCCTGTGCACCAAGGGCTTCACCGACCTCCTGCGCCAACGAGGTCGGAACGCAGATCATGGTCGAGGCATTGTAGTAGAGGCGGCTTACCGGGCTCCCCACATTGTCGGCGGCGCGATCGGCGGCGATGGGCTCGACGATCATCCAGGACCCGTTCGGCCTCAGCAGCTTGCGCACATGCTTGGCGCAGCCGCGCGGGTCTCCCATATCGTGAAGGCAATCGAACATGGTCACGAGATCGAAGTCGCGGTCAGCGATCTCCTTGGCCGGCACCGTCTCGAAGCGAACGCGGTGCGCAAGGCCATGAGCCTTGGCATGGGCGTTGGCCTCTTCGATCGAGGGCGCGTGGAAATCGTAACCGACGAATGAGCTGGCCGGGAAAGCTTCCGCCATGAGAAGCGTCGAGAAACCGACGCCGCAGCCGATATCGGCGACCTTGGCGCCGAGCTGCAGCTTCGGCAGAACCCCATCAAGCGCCGGCAGCCAGGCTTGGACAATGCTGTTGACGTAGCCGGGACGGAAGAACGCGCCGACAGCGCAGAAGAGGCAGCCGCAGCTCTCGCCCCAGGCGACGCCCTTGCCCGTGCGGAACGCCGCCTCGACCTTCGGCTGGCCCTCGATCATGGCCGCCCCGAGATCGAAGGCGCCTTCGAGGTAGACGGGGCTGTCCTTGACCGCGAAAACCATCGCCTGCTCTGGGCTCAGGCTGAACCGCTCGCTGTCGGCATCGTAGGCAATGTAGCCATTCGCCGCCTGCGCAAATGCCCATTCACGCACGTAGCGTTGCGCCAGCCCGGTCCGCGCCGCAAGATCTGAAACAGCCAGCGGACCGTGGCGATGAAGCGCGTCGAACAGGCCGAGGCGGAAGCCGATGCGGACCGTCGGCACGCTGAATGCGCCTCCGAGATCTCCGAGCATCTTTCCCACCAAGGCGCCAAGCTTTTCATTGTCGATCGTCGTCATAGCAGCGTTCTCCGTTTTCGTTGCGCTTTCGGGTCGATCGGTTCGGGCGGTCGGACGACCGAATCGAGGGTCTTGCAGGCTGGCTAACATCATCAATTCACCTCTTCTTGCTTTTCGAGTGCCGCCTACTGACCTGCTCGGGCGGATCGTGCTGCGTGCCCGCGGGGCGGAGCAGCGGTAATGCCCGGAGCGCCGAAGGTTGCCATTGACAGCATTGCCGAGCTGAGCAGTAATTCGGTCGTCCGACCGAGTTCGGCCACGATTGGGTGCCGTTGTCAAGCGATGAGTGATGGGGAAAGGAAATCTGCGATGGCAAGACGAGTCGCAGCACCGGCGAAACAAGAATCCGACTCTCGCATGCTGCTGCTCGACGCGGCGCGGCGGTGTCTGCGCGAAAGCGGCTATTCTGGCCTTTCGACGCGCCGGGTCGCGGAAGCGGCGATGATGCCGCTCAGCCAGATCCACTATCACTTTGGCTCGAAGGAGGCGCTGATCTTAGCGGTGCTGGAGCACCAGAACCGCCGTCTTCTCGAGAGGCAGGAGGCGACCTTCGCCGCCGACCTGCCGCTGTGGAAGCGATGGGAGAAGGCGTGCGACTATCTGGACGAGGATCTGGCATCGGGCTATGTGCGCGTCCTCCAGGAAATGATCGCGGCCGGATGGTCGAACGCGGATATTGCCGCCGCGGTTCGCAAGCTCCTGTCCGGCTGGTACGCGCTACTGAACCGGGTTGCCAAAGAAGCGGCCCAGCGCTTCGGGTCGCTCGCGCCTCTCAAGGCGGACGATATCGGTTGTCTCGTCGGCAACGCCTTCCTCGGCTGCGAGGCGTTGCTGCTCCTCGGCTTCGAGGAGGAAGGCATGCCGATCCGGCGCGCCTTACGGCGCTTCGGCACAGTGCTGCGGAGCTTGGAATCCCGGAAGTAGGGAGATCTCATCATGCGCGCACGCGAACCCGACCACACCGGCTATGTAGAGCGCAAGGGCGTAAGGCTCTTCTACGAGATCCATGGCAGCGGCTCGCAGCCCATGCTCTTCCTGCCGCCCTGGAGCATCGTCCATTCGCGGGTTTACAAGGCGCAGCTGCCTTATTTCAGCGGGCGCTTCCGCTGCATTACCTATGACGGCCGCGGGAACGGCCGGTCCGATCGGCCGACCGATGCCGCCGCCTATAGCCTCGACAACTACGTCGGCGATGCGCTCGCGGTCATGGACGAGACCAACGCAGGACCGGCGATCCTCGTCGGATTGTCTTTCGGTGGAATGCTCGCCTGCATTTTCGCCGCACATCATGCCGACCGGGTGAAGGCCGCCGTCTTGGTCGGAACCTCGGCGACGATCGGGCCGAGCTACCCCTATATGTCGCCGTCGCATTTCCTCTCCCCGAAGGAGCGCTTCGACGGCTGGGACAAGTACAATCGTGACTACTGGCTCGCGAACTATCGCGATTTCGCCGAGCATTTCGTCCGCAACATCTTTTCCGAGCCGCATTCGACCAAGCAGATCGAGGACGCCATCGGCTGGGCGAATGAGACGACAGGCGCTGTGCTCGCCAAGACGGTGGAGGCCCGGATGCTCCAGCCGTCATTCGACGTCAGCGAGGCGATGTATCGGAAGATCCGTTGCCCCCTGCTGGTGATCCATGGCGATGACGACCGCATCCAGCCTTATGGGCGCGCCAAGGCCGTGGCCGAGCTCACGGGCGCCGAGTTCGTGACCATCGCGGGAGGCGGCCACAATGTGTTGAGCCGCTACCCCGCCAAGGCCAATGCTCTGATCGCCGATTTCCTCGATCGCAAGCTCGGCGCCGCACCGAAGCGGCGGCGCTCTGCGCGGAGAGGAAAACGGGTGCTCTATCTTTCCTCGCCGATCGGCCTCGGGCACGGGCGCCGCGACCTGGCGATTTCGCGTGCGCTGCGCCAACTGCATCCGGAGCTCGAAGTGGACTGGCTGGCGCAGGATCCTGTGACGCGGCGGCTCGCTGCCAACAGCGAGCGCATTCACCCGCTCAGCGCGCGGCTCGCCAGCGAGACACGGCATATCGAGCTGGAATCGGGCGAGCACGATCTCCACGCCTTCGAGGCGCTCCGCCGCATGGATGAGGTGCTGATCGCCAACTTCATGGTCTTCCAACAAGCGGTCGAGGCGGACTGCTATGACCTCGTCATCGCCGACGAGTCCTGGGATGTCGACCATTTCTGGCATGAGCACCCCGAGCTGAAGAGGGCGAAACTCGCGTGGTTCACCGACTTCGTCGGCTTTGTGCCCATGCCGGAGGGCGGAGAGCGCGAGGCGTTCCTGACCAGCGACTACAACGCCGAGATGATCGAGCATGTCGAGCAGCATCCCAACCTGCGCGACCGCGCCATCTTCGTCGGCGATCCCGAGGATATCATCCCCTATCGCTTCGGCGCCGACCTCCCGGAGATGCGCGAATGGATTCCGAGGCATTTCGACTTCGCCGGATACATCATCGGTGAGCACCCCACGAGCTTCGGTCCGCGCGAGGAGCTGCGCCGGAGCCTCGGTTATCGCCCGGACGAGCGCGTCTGCATTGTCACGGTCGGCGGGTCCGGCGTCGGAATCCATCTGATCAACCGCATTCTGCATAGTTATCCGCTGGTGCACGCCAAGCTGCCGGAGCTGCGCATGATTGTGGTCACGGGGCCGCGCATCGAACCGCGGGCCCTCGCCGCCCCGGCCGGGGTGGAGCTACGCGCCTTCGTGCCCGATCTCGATCGCCACCTCGCCGCCTGTGACTTGGCCCTCGTGCAAGGCGGCCTCACCACCTGCATGGAGCTCACCGCGGCCGGCACGCCGTTTATCTATTTCCCGCTCAAAAACCACTTCGAGCAGAACTTTCACGTCGCTCACCGACTCGACCGCTACCGTGCCGGGACACGAATGGATTTTGCGACGGCGACGCCGGATATGATTGCTGCGGCGATGATCGCAACGCTGGGCGCTCCCACCCGCTTCAAGCCGGTCGAGGCCGAAGGCGCCGCCCGGGCCGCGCGCCTCATTGCCGATCTTGTCTGAGCGCGGGCAAAACGGCGATCCCGAGACGCTCAGGCCGCTGCTGCCGTGAGCGCCTCCCGCGGCTCGCGCGCTCCGATGCTGGCGAGTGGGCCGAAATGCTTGACGAGGCGCGGCATGACCTCGCCGCCGAAGCGCTCCATGCTGCGCAGGATCTGCCGCGGATCGATGCCGGGCAGTGCCATGAAGCAGCTGATATGAGTGGGGTTCAGCGCTGCGATCTCGGCAATGAGCTTCTCGGCGCAGCGCTCGGCATCGCCGACGATGAGCCGGTCGGCGATCGTCTCGAGCGGCGGCTCATCGGGGGCCGGGATCTCGGCGAGCCAAGCGCCATCGACGCGGGCATACTGATTGCGCATCGACATGGCGATGCGGCGGATGTAGCGCGCTCCCTCCGCCGCACGCAGAGCCTCCTCGCGGCTGTCGGTGACGAAGACGTAGCGCTGCGAAGCGTAAGGGGCGTGCTCGGAGCGCCCGCCGGCGGCGGCATAGGCGGCGGCGGCCCGGTCGCGCGTCTTGCGGATCTCCTCGAGCGTGCTCCATCCGGTCGTGAAGAACGGGACGTAGCCGCTTCGCGCCGACCGGCTTTGAGTCGTCGGGTCGGCGGCGAGCCCGGCGACATAGATGCCGGGGCGCTCTTGGACGAGACGGACGCTGAAATGCGTGTCCGGCACCTTGATGTGCTTGCCGTCATAGGCAACCGCGCCGTCGCGGATGAACTGCTCGACGAGATCGAGCGTCTCGAGGAAGATGTCGCGGCCCGCCTTGAGGTCGACGCCGAATTTGTGGAATTCGTATTGCTGATAGCCGCTGCCGAAGCCGAGGACGGCGCGTCCCTCGCTCAGTTGGTCGAGCACTGCAATGTCCTCGAGCATGCGCAGGGGCTGATAAAGCGGCGCGACGATCACCGCGGTGCCGAGCCGGATCCGCTTCGTCAGCCCGGCCATGTAGGTCGCCATTGTCACCGGCGAGGGGCAGAGGCAATAGTTGGAGAAGTGGTGCTCGGCGAACCAGGCGATGTCGAAACCGATCTGCTCGGCGACGCGCACCTGGTCGGTGGTCTCGGCATAAATCTCGCGCGGCGATTTGCTGCGGTCGCGCTGCGGGTTGAGGCAGAACAGGCCGAAATGCATGGACGGGGTTCCTCCGGTCAGATGCCGACGATGGTCTCGCCGCCATTGGGCGAGATCACCTGGCCGGTGATGAAATCAGCCTCGGACGAGGCGAGAAAGGCGACGGCGTAGGAGATCTCGCGCGGCTCGCAATAGCGCTTGAGCGGCACCCGCTCTTCCTTGGCGCGGAGGATCTCGGGGCTGTCCATCTTGATCGGCCCGCCCGAGCGCACGCCGCCCGGCGCGACGGCGTTGACGTGGATGTTCCACGGCGCGAATTCCTTCGCCCAGGCCTTGGTGAGGCCGAGGAGCGCCGCCTTGGCGGCGCAGTAATGCGGGGCGACCGGCGCGCCGGACATGCCCCAGATCGACGAGATGTTGATGATCTTGCCGCGCCGGCGCTCCTTCATCCCGGCGACCGCCGCGCGGGTGAAGAAGAAGGCCCCCTTGACGTGCACGGCGATCATCCGGTCGAACGCCGCCTCGTCGATCTCGGGCGTTGTCGCCCGTTGCCCGAAGCCGGCGTTGTTGACGAGGATGTCGACCCGGCCCATTACGCGGACCGCTTCGGCGACGACCGCCGCCGCGCGAGCGGGCTCGGCTACATCGGCTTCGCAGACGAGCGCGCGGCGGCCGAGGCGCTCGACGGCGGCCGCAGTCTCCTCGGCGCCGCGCCGGTTCACGTCGACGACGACGATGTCGGCGCCGCGCTCGGCCATGAGGAGGGCGTGGGCCCGGCCCATCCCGTCGCCCGAGCCGGTGATGAGGGCGATGCGGTCATCGAGGCTGTTCTCGTTCATGCGCTTCTCTCCGGCTCGATCCAGAAGGACTTACGGCGTGTTGGGGACGAGGATGGTGTCGGCGAGGTCCCAGGAGAGGTACACCGGGCTGCCGACCTCGAAGATGGGGACCTGGCGCTGCAGTGGGCGGCGGACGATGACCGCCCGCCCGCCCATCACCTCGATCCGGTAGCGCAGCATCCCCGCGGTGTAGACGACATCGATGACTCGGCCTTCGACCGAATTTGCAGCGGCGCCTCCCGAGCTCCCGATCTGGATCGCCTCGGGCCGAACGCAGATCATGACCCCGGCCTCGATGCGGGCGTGCTGATGGGCGGCGAGAGTGAGACCCTCGCGCGTCACGACGCGCAGCCGCATCGGGGGCGCATTGCTGACGGCAGCGACCTCGAACAGGTTGGCTTCGCCGAGGAAGCTCGCGACGAAGGGGCTGTTGGGCGCCTCGTAGAGCTCGCGCGGTCGGCCGACCTGGACGATGCGCCCGCCATTGAGGATGGCGATGCGGTCCGACATTGTCGCCGCTTCGTCCTGGTCGTGCGTCACATAGAGAATCGTCGCGCCAATCTTGCTGTGGAAGCGCTTGATCTCGTACTGCATCTCCTCGCGCAAATTCTTGTCGAGCGCGCCGAGCGGCTCGTCCATCAGCAGGAGGGCGGGGTCGTAAGCGGCGGCGCGGGCGAGCGCGACGCGCTGCTGCTGCCCGCCGGAGAGCTGCGCGGGCGAGCGCTCTGCAAAGCCGGCGAGGCGAACGGTCTCGAGCATCTCCTTGACGCGCGCCTCGATCCGGCTGCGCGGCATCTTCCGCATGCGGAGCGGGAAGGCGATGTTCTCGGCGACGCTCATGTGCGGGAAGAGCGCGTAGTTCTGGAAAACCATGCCGATGTTCCGGCGATAGGGCGGCAGCGCGACGACGTCGGCTCCGTCGATGAGGATGCGGCCGGCGCTTGGCGGGACGAAGCCCGCGACCATGCCGAGGAGCGTCGATTTGCCCGATCCGCTGGGCCCGATGAGGCTGAAGAACTCGCCCGGCCGGACCTCGAGGTCGGTCGGGGCGAGGGCCGTGACGCCGCCATAGTCCTTGGCGAGAGCGGCAAGGCGAAGGGCGGCGCCCGAGACGGCCCGCTTTTCCGGGCGGCGATCGGCGAGGCTCTCGAGCGGCTTCGGATCAAGCATGCGCCGTCGCCTCGTCGGCGCGAAGGGCAGGGCTACTCGCCATGGCCGGTGCCCGGCGGCCGGAGGCGGCGAGCGCGGCAAAGAGCAGCAGCGAGAAGGCGAAGATCAGCGTCGCCACGGCCGCGATCGTCGGCGTCAGGAAATCGTTGAGCTGCTCCCAGATGAGCCGCGGCAGAGTCCGCGTCCCGGTATTCGTGAGAAAAAGCGACAGCATCAGCTCGTCGAAGGAGGCGGAGAAGGCAAGAATGCCCCCGCCGAGAACTCCCATTCGGATCATCGGAAAAGTGACGTGGAGAAAGCTGCGCAGCCGGTCGGCGCCGCAGATCATCGCGGCCAGTTCGATGTTCGGCGGATAGTTGCGCAATGCCGCCGAGACCGAGACGAAGACGAGAGGCAGCCCGATGACCGCGTGGCCGATAATGGCCCCGAAATAGCCGTGCAGGAGGCCGAGATCGAGCATCACCGGGTAGAGGCCGATCGCCAGGATGACGTGCGGCAGCATCATCGGGGCGACGATGAAGGCGATGGCCAGCATGCTCCAGCGGATGGCGCCGCGCTCGACCGCTAGCGCCGCGGCTGTGCCGAGGGCGACGGCGATGAGCGCCGCCGGAAGACCGATGAGAAAGCTGTTCGCGGCGGCGCCGCGCCAGGCGGCGTTGCTCGCGAGGCCAGCGTACCAGTGCAGCGAGAAGCCGGTCGGCGGGAACGACAGGTAGGCGAGGCGGCTGAACGACATCGGCACGACGATGAGCGACGGCAGCATGAGATAGAGGAAGCTCAGCGCGACGAAGATCGCGAAGGCAGCGCGCGCGAGAAGGCGGCTCTTGCCCGTCATCGGCCGATGAGCGGCAAGCTGCGGCGCATCAGCCTCAGATAGACGAGGTAGAGCACCGTCGTGACGATGAGGAGCGTCGTTGCCAGCGCCGAGGCGAGCGGCCAATCGAGCTGCACATTCGCCTCCTCCTCGATCAGCACCGCGGCCATCGTGTGGCGCGCCCCGCCGAGCAGGGCAGGGGTGATGAAGAAGCCGAGCGAGGTCATGAAGACGAGGGCGACCCCGGCGCTGACGCCGGGCAGCGAGAGCGGCAGGAAGATTTCGAGAAAGCGCCGGCGCGGCGGCGCGCCCAGCACGTCGGCGGCGCGCATCAGGTTGAGGTCGATGCCGCGCATCCCGGCGATGAGCGGCAGGATCATGAAGGGCAGCATGATGTGGACCATGCCGACGTGAACGGCGAGCGAGCCGGGAAGCAGCGTCAGCCGCGAATGGGTGATGCCGAGCGCGAGGAGGAGGTCGTTCAATACCCCCTGGCGCTGGAAGACGATCATCCAGCCGAAGGAGCGGATGACCGCGCTGGTCCACAGCGGGACCAGGACGAAAATCATGAAAAGCTTGAGACGGCGCCCGTCGGCGCGAGCGATCGCATAGGCGAGCGGGTAGGCGATGACGAGGCAGAGGACAGTCACCACTCCGGCGGTCTCGATCGTGTTCGAGAGCGCCCGGGCAAAGGCGGCCTCGCCGAAGACCCGGCCGTAATTGGCGAGTCCGGGATGCGGCTCGAGGAGGCTGCGCAGGACGACCCGGATCAGCGGCCAGAGAAAGAAAACGGCAAGAAAGAGGCCCGGCGGCAGCAGCAGCACCGCATAGCCTCGATAGAGCGTCCAGGGCCGGCCTCCGGGCCCCGGCGTGGCCGCCTCCGCCATGATCGTCCCGGCCTCAGGCGGTGATCCAGTTGCGGAACGCCGCCTCGGCGCGTTCGCCATTCGCCGCCCACCAATTCACGTCAAGGAAGGTCGCGTGCTTGAAGTTGTCCGGCGAGGTCGGGAGGATCTCGAGAACGTCCTGCGGCAGGAGCTTCAGCGCCTCGGCATTCACCGGTCCATAGGGGATCTGCCGCGCGAAGGCCGCCTGGTGGTCGGCCTCGAGCGCGAGGGCGATGAACTCCATGGACTCCCGCTTGTTGGGCGCGCCCTTCGGCACGACCCAGGCATCGGCGACGAGCAGCGCCTCATTGAGGTGATAATCGACGGGGGCGCCCGACTTCTTCGGCCCGTAGACCCGGCCATTCCAGGCCGCGGTGACGGGGACCTCGCCGTCGATCAGGATCTGCGCCACCTGAGCGCCGCGCTCCCACCAATAGATGCTGTCGCGGATCTTGCCGAGGCTCTTGAGGCCGCGCTCGATGTCGAGCGGATAGAGCTTGTCCTTGTCGACCCCGTCCGCCATGAGCGCGACTTCGAGCGTCTGGTAGGGCCGTTTCCAGAGGCCGCGCCGGCCATGAAAGGCCCAGAAGGCCGTCCAATCCTTCGGCACCTCGGCCGGCGTCACGAGCTTGGTGTTCCAGGCGATGTGGTAGGCGGCGACGTCGCACATGACGAAGTCGTCGAAGGCGACGCCCTTGATGAGCTTGGAGCGGTCGATGATCGACCAGTCGAGCGGTTCGAGGAGGCCTTGCCTCGCCATCGTCGCCGCGAGTTCGGCCGGCTGCTGCGAGACGTCCCATTCGACCGCCTTCTGCTCGACCATGGCTTTGAGCTTGGCGCCGGTATTGGGGCCGGTGGTGATCGTGATGCCGGTCTTCTCCGTCCAGGGCTTGAAATAAGCCTCGCGGTAGGCCTCTTCGAGCTGGCCGCCGCCGGTCGAGATCACCATCTGGGCGGGCTTGGCGCGAAGGATTGCCGGCGCGCCGGCGACGCCGAGCGCGGCCCCGATCGCCGCCGATTTCAAGACGGTGCGCCGCGTGACCCGCTTGCCCGCATTCGATGCTGCCCGAGACATCTTGTTCCTCCCCTTCTCTCATTCGGTTCCGGTCCGTCAGATCATCAGCATGCCTCCATTGGCGAGGACACACTCGCCGACGACGAACCGGTTTCGCGGCGAGGCGAGGAAGAGGACGACTTCCGCGATGTCCTCGGGTTCGGCGGCGCGACGCACAGGGATGAGCGGAATGCGGTCCTGGAGCCAGCCCTGGCGCTTTGCCGTCTCGGTCGCGATCGCGCCAGGGCTGACGGCGTTGACCAGCACATTGTGCGGCGCCAGCTCCTCGGCGATAGATTTGGTGAGGCTGACCACGGCGGCTTTTGCCGCGGCGTAATGCGGTAGCTTCGTCTTCGGCCGATAGGCGTCGCTCGAGGCAATGTTCACGATCCGGCCGTAGCGACGCTCGATCATGAGCGTCATCAGCGCGCGCGTCGCCAAAAAGACGCTCTTGACGTTGACGTCGAAGGTCCAGTCCCAGTCGGCGAGCGTGATCTCGGCGAGCGAGCCGTAGCGCCAGCCCCCGGCATTGTTGACGAGGATGTCGAGCCGGCCCTCCGCTTCGACGACGATGGTTCGCCGCAGATCGGCGAGCGCCGACTCTGACGTGACGTCGGCGGCGACGGCGTGAACGCGCCCGCCTTGCGCCGCGACAGCATCGGCTGCGAGAAGGACGCCCTCGCCGTCGCAATCGACCATGAAAACGCGCGCGCCGCGCCCCGCAAGAAGGGCGGCGAGAGCCTGGCCGAGACCGCGTGCCGCGCCCGTCACCACCGCGACCTGTCCGGCGAAGTCCTGCGGCTCCATCCGTCCTCCCGCGCTCCGCTCCGGCACCGACGAGGGGGTTCGCTCCGAGCCGGGAATATGCTACGTTTGTGTCATTTCGTCAACTTATAAAACAATTGTTTCATTTCATTCCCGGCGCGTCGAATCGATGAACACCCCCAGGCTGCAAAGTTGGCGCTCGCTGCCGGCAAGCCGTTCGAGGACTTCGTCGCCGCTTCCCGCGAGCAGCAGGGCGACGAGGGCCTGCGCGATCGACAAGGCGGGGACGATCGAAGGAAAGAAGGACGGTCCGTTCGCGGCGACGACAAGCGAGAGCGCCGCGCGTCGGGCGAGCGGCGAGATCGGGCTGTCGGTGATTGCGAGCACCCGGCCGCCTCGGCTGACGCCGAACTCGACGGCGCGGAGCATGTCGTGCGGGTAGGGCTCGTAGCCGATCGCGAGGATCACGTCGCCGGGCTCGACGCGCCGCAGCTCGTCGGCGAAGCTCCCGCCCTGGCCCGTCAGGAGGATCGTGCGGTCGAGGAACATGCGGCAGGCGTAGTGAAAGAAATAGGCGACCGGATAGAGGCTGCGCACGCCGATAATGAAGATGCGCGGCGCGGTGGCGAGCATGCGCTCGGCCTCGCCGAGCTTCGCTTCGCCGAGGGTCGTGTAGGTGCGCTGAAGATCGGCGAGATCGGCGCTCATGATGGCGCTGATGAGCGCCGCCGTCTCGCTGTGCCGAGCGCGCTCGCGCAACTCGCGCGCCCGCTCGGTGAAGGACAGCTCGCGCTCGCGCAGCCAGGCGCTGAAGGGAACGCGAAATGCCTCGTAGCCGGGGAAACCCAGATCCTGCGCGAGGCGCATCATCGTCGAGGGCGTGACTCCGGCCTTCGCCGCGACGCCGCGCATCGAGCTCAGCGCGATCTCCTCCGGGCGGTCGAGGACGAAGCGGGCAGCGCGCCGAAGCTGCGGGCTGAGCTCGGTGAATTGCGCTTCGATCCGCTGCCGCAATGCGGCGAAATCCATCGTCCGGCACCTCGACGGTCGAAGAGGGTGCCAGTTAGCACCGGCGCAGCGCGCCGGCGCAAGCCGGTTGCGCGGTGGAGAGGCTCATGAAACGGGATCTTCGGGGCAAGGTCGCGCTCGTGACCGGCGGCGGCGCCGGAATGGGTCGGGCGCATGCTCTTGCGCTCGCCGGCAGCGGTGCCGCCGTCGCGGTGCTCGATATCGATGACGAGGCGGCGCGGCGGACTGTGCGGGAGATCGAGGAACGCGGCGGGGCGGGCCTCGCCTGCCCCTGCGACATCGGCGACGCGGCAGCGAGCGCCGCGGCCGTCGCCGCGACCGAGAAGCGCTTCGGCCGGCTCGACATCCTCGTCAACAACGCCGGAATCGGCGGCGAGAATGCCGCCATCGAAGAGATCGACGAGGCGCGTTTTGACCGCATGTTCCAGATCCATGCGCGCGGCAGCTTCTTCTGCGGGCGGGCGGCGATGGAGGCGATGAAGCGGCAGGGCGGCGGCCGCATCATCAATACGGCAACGCGCTGGATCATGTCGGGTCACGAAACCTCGTCGCATTACATCGCGGCGAAAGCAGCTGTTATCGGCCTGACGAAGGCTTGGGCGAAGGAGCTGGCGCGCTTCCGAATCACGGTGAATGCGGTGGCGCCGGGCGGGGTGTGGACCGACATGGTCTTGAAGGCACGCGGCGCCGATTTCATCCGCGCCGAAGAAAAGAAGGTGCCTCTCGGCCGGTGGGCGCAACCCGAGGAATACGCACACCTCGTCCTCTATCTCGCCTCCGCTGAGGCCGCGTTCGTCACCGGCCAAGTGATCTCGCCGAATGGCGGCGCCAGTATCGTCGGGTTTTGAGCCGGAGAGCGCGGATCGCCGTCTCTCTCGCGCATCCTGGGTGGTGAGCGCCACCTTCGCGCCGTCCGGCCATTGCGGATGCGGCGGCAGGCGGCCGCAACCCGTCATGTCGCGCTGGCCGGTCGAGATTCGGCGCTGCCGAGGAGGTCGAGCAGGGCGAAGGCGACGATTTCCGTCGCCTTGAAGAGGTCGTCGAGCCGCAGGCGCTCGTCGGCGCGGTGCGCATTGGCATCGAGAAGGGTGCGCGGGCCGGCGCCATAGAGCACGACGGGAATGCCGGCCGCGCTGTAGTGGCGCGCGTCGGTATAGAGCGGCACGCCGTGGATGGGGATGTCCTCCCCGAGCACCGCCCTGGCGGCGGCGCCGAGCGCGGCGGCGAGTCGCTCATGACCCGGCAGCGGCTGGAGCGGCTGCGCCAGCAGAACGCGGCGCACCTTGCAGGTGATGCCGGTGCGCGATCCCGCAACGCGCATGATGCGCTCCGTGAGATCGCGCTCGACCGTCGCCGCATCCTCCTCCGGGATCATCCGGCGATCGAGGCGGAAGACGACGCGGTCGGGAACCACATTGGTATTGATGCCGCCCGAGATGAGGCCGACGACCAGCGACGGGTGCTCGATTCCGGGGACTGCCGATCGGAGCTCGGCATAGGTCTGGCGCAGGGCGTAGAGGTCGGCGAGCACCGCCGTCGCCGCTTCGAGCGCATCGTGACCCGTCTCGGGGCGCGCCGCATGCGCCGACCGGCCGATGAGCTCGACCTCGAGATGGAGGCAGCCGTTATGCGCGGCGACGACGGCGTAGGCGAAGCCGGCGCCGATCGCGTAATCGGGGCGGGAGATGCCGCGGTCGAGGAGCCATTGCGGGCCGATCGCGCCGCCCGCTTCCTCGTCGTAAGTGAAGTGCAGCTCGATCGTCCCGGCGAGCGGGGCGCCGAGCTGCTTCAGGGCGAGGAGGGCATAGGCATAGGTGGCGAAGTCCGATTTCGAGACGGCGACGCCGCGGCCATACATCCACCCGTCGCGGATCTCGGCGCCGTAAGGGTCGGCGGTCCACCCCTCGCCGGGCGGCACCACATCGCCATGCGCATTGAGCGCGATCGTCGGGCCGGGTCCGAACGTCTCCCGCACGACGAGGTTGGCGACGGCGAGCATGCCGCTCGCACGGACGAGCGCCGCCGGCACATCGTGGCGCTCGACCGCGAATCCCAGCCGCTCGAGCAGCGCCGCGGCGCGCATCGCATGCGCCATGCAGTCGCCCGGCGGGTTGTCCGAGGGCGTCCGCACGAGCTCCGCGAGAAAACGCGTCTGCTCCTCGCGGCGGTCGGCGAGGAATTGGCGCACTCTGGTCCTAAGATCGTCCGTCACGATGCCGCTCTCCCGCCGGGTGATGACCGATCCCGCCGGCGCAGCGCCCGAAAATCATGGCGATGTCGGTCAGCTCGGCCAAGCCCATCGCATCATGACCGGCGCCGCTCGGCAACCGGCAAGGAGATGCGTTCGGCGCGGATCGCGGGTTCGATCGGCGCCATCAGCCGCTGCGCGCGATGCGCGCTCTCACTCGCATGGAGCGCCCGCCAACCGACCGTCATGCCGCCGGTCGTGGGCGATGGCGATGCCGACTTTCACGCCTCTCGGGGCGGACCGAGCCCTTCGGCTGCGGCATCTGCAATTCGGAGTTCCTTGGCGAGCTCGTGAAATGCGCGGCTGGCGCAGAGTTCGAGTTGTTCGCGCACCTGCTGCTCGGCGATCGGGAATCCGCGTTCGACAAGTTCGCCACGGACCCTGGCGACGATCGCATCGTCTGCCGTACCGGCGAGAGCGGCGTCGATGATCTCCATCACGTAACGGGCCGCCGCTTCACCCCATCGGCCCATATGGGCCGCGGCCCACAGGCCAAAGAGCTTGTTGCGCCGCAACATGATGCGGAGCGAGAAATCGAGATCCCCTGACTGCTTCTCGAAGACTGGCTCGCCGCGCGCAACTCTTGGCATTCGGTCTCTCCTCTGGGCGATGCGACGGCGCTCGTGACGGCGCTCGTAAGAGGAGCGGCGCGGCGTCCCCGGCCGCTCCCCTAGCGGCAGCTCACGCTGCCGCCTTCACGTCGATCTTCTTCTGCTGCTTGCGGGCTTCGGCCGTCTTCGGCAGCGTCACCGTAAGGACGCCCTTGGAGAAATCGGCGGTGATCTTGTCGCGATCCACTCCTTCGGGCAGGTAGAAGCTGCGCTGGAACGCGCCGTAGGCGCGCTCGGACAGATAGCAATTTCCGTCCTTCTCCTCCGTCTCCTGGCGCTTCTCGCCTTTGAGGACGAGCATGTCTCCGGTGACCGAGACATCGACATCCTTCTCGTCGATCCCCGGCAGCTCGGCGGCGATCTTGTATGCCTTGCCGTCCTCGCTGATCTCGACAGCGGGAGCTGCGAACGTGAAGGTGCGTTGCGGGCGCCATGCTGGCTCAAAGTCGAAGAGGTGCCGCAATGAGGGGAAGCCGAATCCGCCGGCAAACCGGTCGAACAGCCGATCGATCTCGCTGCGGAAGGGTTGCCAGACATCGGGTGGCGACGACGGCCGCATGGGCTGCGCCTTCCTCACCTCGACGGGAGTGTGAACCATGATTGACCTCCGATGGTGGACGAACGAGGGGTGAATTCACCCCGCGGCTAGACTGCCGGACTGCGCCATGCCGGGCATTGATCCACGTCAAGTTCCGAGCGCGCCGCTGCCAAGAGTGACTTGACCAGGATCAAGGCCTGGCCGCGCTCGATCTGCCGACATTCGCCAGCGTCCCGGCGAGAGCCCGCGTCCGGTGCCACGAGGTGAGGAGCAGCTCCGATGATTCTGCGCCGTTTACGCCTCCGCGAACGGATCGCGCGATGGTGCCGTGGCGGTCGCGCGACGCCGGCGCCCAGCAAGGAAGAGACCGCTGCCTGCCTCGCCCGGCTCGCTGCGCTGTCACCGACCGAAGCCGTCGCCGCGCTCGCCAGCCGCGCTGATGGCCTCGCCGACAGTGAGGCAGCGGAGCGGCTCGCCATTCACGGCCCGAATGCCGTCGCTCACGAAATCCGGCAAGGCGTCCTGCGCCAGTTCGCGGCGCGGCTGTGGACACCGCTCAACCTCATGCTGCTCGGTCTCGCCGCCGCTTCCCTCGCGCTTGGCGACCCGCGTGCCGCCGCCGTCATCACGGCGATGGTCGCTCTCAGCGTCGGACTGTCCTTTGTCCAGGAATACCGGTCCAGCAATGCGGCGGCGGAGTTGCGCGCCATGGTGCGAACGACGGCGACGGTGTTGCGAGCGCAGGCGACCGTCCTCGCATCGCCGGTTCCGGGCGAAGCCGGCGATGGTGGAGGCTCGCGGCGCACTGATGTTCCCATCGAGTGCCTCGTACCCGGCGACATCGTCATGCTCTCCGCCGGAGACATGGTCCCGGCCGATCTTCGGCTCCTCGCCGCCAAGGGTCTCTATCTGAACGAGGCAGCGCTGACCGGCGAGGCGCTGCCGGCGGAAAAGTCGGCGAAAGCGTGCCATCCCGATGTGACGACCCCACTGGAGCTGGCCAACATGTGCTTCATGGGCACCAATGTCGTGAGCGGCGCGGCGACCGGCATCGTCGCCCTCACTGGCCGCAGCACCTATTTCGGACATGTCGCCGACAAGATCGTACGGGGCCGGGCGCCCACGAGCTTCGAGAAGGGGTTGAACCGGTTCGTTTGGTTGATGATCCGCTTCATGATCGTCATGGCACCGGCGGTATTCCTCATCAACGGCTTCACTAAGGGCGACTGGTTCGAGGCGCTTCTATTTGCCGTCGCCGTCGCCGTCGGTTTGACGCCGGAGATGCTGCCCATGATCGTGACCGTCAATTTGGCCAAGGGCGCGCTTGCGATGTCCCGCAAGAAGGCGATCGTCAAGCGCCTCAACGCCATCCAGAATTTCGGCGCGATGGACGTGCTGTGCACGGACAAGACGGGCACGCTGACGCAAGACCGCATCATTCTGAAGCGTCATCTCGATCTGCGCGGCGGCGAATCCGATAAGGTGCTCGAATTCGCCTATCTCAACAGCTTCTTTCAATCGGGGTTGAAGAATCTGCTGGATATCGCCGTCCTGAAGCATGCCGAGCTGCACCGGGACCTGCACGTCGAACGGGAGTTCAAGAAGATCGACGAGGTGCCGTTCGATTTCGAGCGGCGGCGAATGTCCGTCGTCCTGGAAAAATCCGACGGGGCGCACCTTCTCATTTGCAAGGGAGCGGTCGAAGAGATCTTCAGCGCTTGCGTCGCATACGAAATCGATGGCCGACGAGGCGCCCTCGATCAAAATCATTTCCGCATCGCACAAGCCGAAACGGCCGAGCTCAACGCCGACGGTTTCCGCGTCGTCGCCGTCGCCTATAAGGAGCTCGGCGCGCCGCAAGGCGCCTATTCGCCCGCCGATGAATGCGACCTCACCTTGCTCGGTTACATCGCCTTCCTCGATCCGCCGAAGGACAGTGCCGCGGCGGCGATCACAGCGCTCGGCCGCCACGGGATAGAAGTCAAGATCCTGACCGGCGACAACGAAATCGTGACGCGCAAGATCTGCGCCGAGGTGGGCCTGCCGACCGAGCGCATCGTGCTCGGGAAGGAGATCGATGCGCTGTCGGCGGACGCGCTTGCCGATCTCGCCCGGTCGGTGAACGTCTTTGCCAAGCTATCGCCGACGCAGAAGGCCGCCGTCATTGCCGCCCTCCAGCGCAGCGGACATGTCGTCGGTTATCTCGGGGACGGCATCAATGATGGCCCTGCCCTGAAGGCGGCGGATATCGGCATATCGGTCGACACGGCGGTCGACATCGCGAAGGAGTCGGCGGATATCATTCTCCTCGCCAAGAGCCTCGCCGTGCTCGATGCAGGCGTCGTCGAGGGCCGCAGGGTCTTCGGGAATATCACGAAATACATCAAGATGGGCGCCAGCTCGAACTTCGGAAATATGTTCAGCGTGATCGGCGCCAGCCTGTTTCTGCCCTTCCTGCCGATGGCGCCGCTCCAGGTCCTCGCCAACAATCTGCTCTATGACTTCTCGCAGACGGCGATTCCTACGGACAATGTCGATGACGAGTATCTCGATACGCCCCGCCGTTGGGAAATCGGGAGCATCATGAAGTTCATGATCCTCATCGGCCCGATCAGCTCGATCTTCGACTATGTCACCTATGTCGTGATGCTGTCCGTGTTCGGCGCCTGGAGCAATCCGCCGCTGTTTCAGACAGGCTGGTTTGTCGAGTCGCTGCTCACCCAGACCCTCATCATTCATATCATCCGGACGGCCAAGATTCCGTTCATCCAAAGCCGCGCCAGCGTGGAGCTCATAGCCACAAGCCTGACAATTGCAGCGCTCGGCATCTTGATCCCGTTCACGAGAGCGGGCGACGTGCTCGGCTTCGAACCTCTGCCCGACGGCTATTGGCCTATTCTCGCGCTCATTCTGTCGAGCTATGCCGTGCTGACGCATGTGGCGAAGGCGTGGTTCGTCCGCCGTTTCGGCATGGCTTAGCCCGGGGGAGCGCCCCTCGCCGGATGCCGCGCGGGCATCGCGCGGATGGCCATGCGGCTCTTCTCCTTCGCGAGGGCAGCTGAAGCCATTGCATCGGCGCGAAGGCCGTCGCGTTGAGCTAGATCAAATCGCTTTGAACGAGAGCTGCCATTTTCGATCGCGCGCACCAGATTGTTGGCGTCCGCGGGGGTGCGAAGGCGGCCATCGATCCGGCGAGGAGAGCGAATGTCGGTCCGCAATCTCGACAAGATGTTCCAGCCGCGCTCGCTCGCCCTCATCGGGGCCTCGGCGCATGCAGGCTCCGTCGGCGCCGTCCTCCTCCGCAATCTGCGGCGCGCCGCGTTCAATGGACCCGTCGCGCTGGTCAACCCGCAGCACAAGGCGCTCGATGGCCTCCCTGTCGTCCCCGATGTCGCAAGCTTGCCTGCGGCGCCCGATCTCGCCGTCATCGCGACGCCGCCCGAGACGGTTCCGGGCCTCATCGCCGCGCTCGGCGAGCGCGGAACGCGCGCGGCCGTCATCATCACCGCCGGCTTCGGCGAAGTCGGGGAGCGGGGCCGCTCGCTGCAGAAGGCGGTGCTTGAAGCGGCGCGGCCGTTTCTGCTGCGCGTCGTCGGCCCCAATTGCGTCGGCATCATGGTGCCGCGCCTCGGTCTCGACGCCACCTTCGCGCATATCGCGGCGCATAGCGGCGATCTCGCCTTCATCAGCCAGTCCGGCGCGATGATCACGGCGGTTCTCGACTGGGCGGCGCCGCGCGGCATCGGCTTTTCGCATGTCGTCTCGCTCGGCGACATGGCCGATGTCGATTTCGGCGACATGCTCGACTATCTCGCCGCCGACGGCACCACGCGCGCCATCCTGCTCTATGTCGAAGCCATCAAGGAGGCGCGCAAATTCATGTCGGCCGCGCGCGCCGCGGCGCGCGCGAAGCCGGTGCTGGTCGTCAAAGTCGGGCGGTTTGCCGAAGGCGCGCGTGCGGCAGCATCGCACACCGGCGCGCTCGCCGGTGCCGACGCGGTTTATGACGCCGCCTTTCGCCGCGCCGGCATGCTGCGCGTCGGCGACATGGCCGAGCTCTTCGACGCGGTCGAGACCTTGGCCTTGACGCGCGCGCAGCGGGGAGAGCGGTTGGCGATCTTGACAAATGGGGGCGGGCCGGGCGTGCTCGCCACCGACGAGCTCATGGCGCGCGGCGGCGTTCTCGCCACGCTCTCGCCGGAAACGATCGCACGACTCGACGGCGCTTTGCCGCGCGTTTGGAGTCGTGCCAATCCCGTCGACATCGTCGGCGATGCCGATGGTTCCCGCTACGCCCGGGCACTCGAGATCCTGCTCGGAGACAGCGGAACCGACGGCGTTCTCGTCATCAACTGCCCGACCGCGCTCGCCGATCCGAGGGAGGCCGCGCAAGCGACGGTGGGCGCCGTGGAGCGGGGGCGGACGCGCGGCCTCCTCGATGGCCGCAATGTGCTCACCGCCTGGCTCGGCCAAGAGACGGCGGAGCCCGCGCGCGAGATCTTCTCGCGAGCGGGCATCCCGAGCTACGAAACGCCGGGGAGCGCCATTCGCGGCTTCATGCACCGGGTGAATTACCGCCGCCATCAGGAGCTGCTGATGGAGACGCCCTCGGCACGACCCGATAGCTTCGAGCCGGATACCGCGACCGCTCGGGCGGTGATCGCAGAGGCGCTCGGGGTGGCGCCGGGCTGGCTCGCGGCGGATAAGCTCGCCGCCTTGCTGGGGGCTTACGGCATTCCCTTCGCGGCGCCAGCGCTGGTTGCCGATGCCGAGGCGGCGGGGGAGGCCGCAACCCGCCTCGGATTTCCCGTCGCGCTCAAGATCCGCTCGCCGGACCTACCCCATAAGAGCGATATCGGCGGCGTCGTCCTCAACGTCGGCACTGCCGAGCGCGTCCGCACGGAAGCCGCCGCCATGCAGGCCCGAATCAAGGCGCTGCGCCCCGCAGCGCGGCTCGACGGATTTCTCGTGCAGCCGATGGTGCAACGGCCGGAGGCCTTCGAGCTCATTGTCGGGGCGAGCGAGGACCCGGTCTTCGGCCCTCTCGTCATGTTCGGGCAAGGCGGGACCGCCGTCGAGCTCCTGCAGGACACGGCGCTCGAGCTGCCGCCGCTCAACGACCGGCTGGCGCAAAGCCTCATCGAGCGGACGCGCATCGCGCGCTTGCTGAGGGGCTACCGCGAGCGACGTCCGGCAAACCTCGCGGCGTTGACGGATGTGCTGATCCGCGTCAGCCAACTCGTCTGCGACCATGGAGAGCTCATCGAGCTCGATATCAATCCGCTGCTGGTCGACGCATCGGGCGTCATTGCCGTCGATGCGCGCATCCGCCTCGCGCCGGCGCGCAAAGCCGGCGCGGCGCGCTTGTCGATCGCACCTTATCCACGGGAATTCATCGCCAGCGCTGCGCTCCGCGATGGGACCTCGGTGCTCGTGAGGCCGATACGGCCCGAAGACGAGCCCTCCTTGCGCGACATGGTGAGGCAGATGAGCCCGGGCGATCTCCGGATGCGCTTCTTCATGCCGGTGAAGGAGCTTCATCATGAAATGGCCGCTCGCTTGTCGCAGCTCGACTATGACCGCGAGATGGCGCTGCTGGCGCAATCGTCTCCCGGGTCCACCGTGCTCGGCGTCGCGCGATACTCCGCCGACCCGGATGGACAGCGGGCGGAGTTCGCGATCTCGGTCCGCAGCGACTTTCAGCGCCGTGGGCTCGGCTCGCTGCTCATGACGCGTCTCATCGAAGTTGCGCGCCGCTGCGGCATCGGCCGTCTCGTCGGGGAGGTGCTCCGGGAAAACGAGCCGATGCGGCGATTGTGCCGCGGCCTCGGCTTCACGCTGAGCGAGCGAGCCGATGATCCAGGACTTCTGCAGGCGAGCCTGGTCTTGGCGGCCGACTGATTGTCGCCGTGACGCGCCCGGCGAAACACTTATCCGGGGTGTTCGGGTCGATTATCGCGGTCGGGTCCTCGCGCCGATAGGTCGTTCAAGCGACCGGCCGGTCCGGAAAGGCGAGCTCGTGCCGGGACCGCCATTCATCTCTGACATAGTTGACGATGAGCGAGCGGCGGACGCCCTCGATGGGCCGCTTGCGGAAGCCGTGCCACGTATTCTGACCCGGAAGGAAGACCAGTCCGTTGTTGGCCAGGGACGGCGCGGAGCTCAGAACTTCCCCCGTCGGGGTCATGAGATCGGTGCCCCAAGCGGCAGCCGCGTCGTCCGGCGAGAGGTAGATCAACATCGTGAAGAGCTTTGCACCGATATCCGTGTGCGGCTCCAGCCAAAACCCTTCCGTGTCTTGGCAATACTCGATGCGCAGAAAGCTGCCGCCCAGCCGGGTGGCGCAGCGAGCTTCGATCCGTTCGACCGCGGCGGGGTTCTGCAGTGTCTCTGCCAGCTCTTGGCAGACGGCGAACCGTCTGCGGTTTTCGACCGAGAAGAATGTCCGCGTCGAATTGTGGGTCTCGCGTTTGCCGGCGGTATCAGCGATGGCAGGCGGCGCGAAGGGGAGCGCGCGGATCGCCGCGCAAATCTCGTCCGGGAGCACGCGCTCGAGCAGCCAATGGCGGAAGGGGGTTTCGATCTCGATGCCGGTTTGGAGGCTTCGGCTGAACTGGTCGAGGAGAGAGTCCATGGTGGTTGGGGTGCTCCTTCTGACTGTGGGCGCTCGGCCTCGCTGCGGCGGGGGCGAGCATCACCGCTCTCATTGCCGCGACATTGATCTCGATCAAATCTTTGCGCTGGGGCGCGATCGCTCCGACGGCGCTGCAAGGGACGGGCTGCGCCGCGGTCACTTCTGGGTCGCGAGGTACTCGATCAGCGCTCTCCGGTCATCGGCCGACCTGAGGCCGGTGAACACCATTTTGGTGCCGGGGAGAAACTTGCGTGGGTCGATAAGGTATTGATCAAGACTCTCGGCGTTCCAGGTGATTCCCGAAGTCCTGTTCGACTCCGAATAGACGAAATTAGGCACCGTCCCGGCTTTACGGCCGAGAATACCCGCAAGAGTGGGGCCAATCTTGTTTTTTGCCGGTTCGGTACTGTGGCAGAGAGCGCAATTTCGTTTGAAAACCTGCTCGCCGAGATTGTCAGCTCGCGCATGGCCCGGTCCCGATATGGTTGCGCAAAGAAGGGCGACGAGGATCGATCGACGATGCAGTGCCATCTTGCCCTCTGAGGCAATCCCTTTGAGCCATAGATTCTCATAACCAGTTTCGCGACAGTTGATTTAGATCAATGTCGTGTATTCGCTGTTAGTGCAGCCTTGTTGCTCTGATCCCAATCCGATGGGGGCCGGCGATGAGCGGCTTCGAAAGGTTCGGATCTTGGTCCGCGGCCAGTCCTGCTCTTGCGGCTCTGACATTTCTGACCGCGGTGCTGTTGCTCGCTCCACGCGGCGCCGAGGCCGTGCCGAGCTACGCTCGCCAGACCGGGCAGGAATGCGCCGCGTGTCATAACGGGTTTCCCGAGCTCACCCCCTACGGCCGGCTCTTCAAGCTCAACGGCTACACCTTCGGCGGCGGCACCTCGGAATACCCGCCCGTCGCGGCGATGCTGGTCCCGTCCTTCACCCACACTCAGGCCGGTCAGCCCGGCGGTGCCGCACCGCATTTCGGCGCCAACAACAATTTCACCGCGACGGGCAGCCTCTTCTATTGGGCGGGGGCGATCACCCGGAATATCGGCAGCTTCACCCAGGCGACTTACGACTATACGACCCGCCGCTTCAGCTGGGACAACACGGATCTGCGCTTTGCCGACACGACCAGCGTTCTCGGGAGGGAGCTGGTGTTCGGAGCGAGCCTCAACAACAATCCGACCGTCAGCGACATCTGGAACTCGACGCCGGCCTTCGGCTTCCCCTTCCTCAGCTCCGAACTGGCGCCGACGCCGGCGGCCAAGACGCTGATCGAGGGCGGTCTCGCTCAGAAGGTCGTCGGCGCCACCGCCTATGGATATTGGGGCCGCCTCGTCTATGCCGAGGCCGGCCTCTATCGCGGCCTCTCGGTGCGGAGCTTGACAACGCTGGGCATCGACTCGACCGGCACCGACGCGATCAAGAATGTCGCTCCGTATTGGCGGCTCGCCGTCGAGCCGAAATGGGGCCAGAGCAGCCTCGAGCTCGGCACCTTCGGCCTGGCGGTAAACCGCATCCCCGGCCGCGTGCGCGAATTCGGCACCGACCACATCGTCGACGTGGGAATCGATTCGCAATACCAGTTCCTGGGTGCCCGCGACAGCTTCTCGGTGCAGGCGCGCTGGATTGCCGAGAATGACAATTTCACGGCGAGCCAAGCGACCGGCGGCACCACGAACTCGCGCGACCACCTGCGCAGCTGGAACGCCAAGGCGACCTATTACTACGACCAGACCTACGGGTTGACGCTCGGCTACTTCAACATTGCCGGCAGCGACGATCCCGCGCTGTACACCGGGTCCGCTGCCGGCAGCCCGAACAGCCGCGGCTGGATCGGCGAGCTCGATTACATCCCGTTCAATCACGGCGGCCCGTCCTTCTGGCCGTGGCTCAATGTGAAGCTCGGCCTGCAATACGTCTATTACGAGCGCTTCAATGGCGGGCAGGTGAATTTCGACGGTGCCGGCCGCAACGCGCATGACAACAACACCATCTTCGCCTTCGCCTGGATCGCCTTCTGACGCGCCGGAGAGAGATGATGCTCGAAGGACCCAATCGCCCGGCGCTGCGGTACGGCGGTTGCGCGAAGCTGCGGCGGACTGCCTCGCGCGCGGCGCTGCTGGGAACTCTCGCCGCGCTGGCGGCGTGCGCATCGGAGGGCGAAAGGGGCGTGCCGCAAGACATCGCCGGGACGGTGCATGTCTGCTCGTCTTGCCACGGACCGGCGGGGCGCAGCTTCAATGCGACCTTCCCGCGCCTTGCCGGACAGCAGAAGGAGTATCTGGTGACGCAGCTCAAGGCGTTCCGGGACAAGACGCGCGCCGACCCGCACGCGCACACCTATATGTGGGGCATGGCGGCGCATCTCTCCGACGCCACGATCGAAGGCCTCGCCAACTACTATTCGGCGCAGCCGCCGGTCGCCGGTACGCCCGGCTCCGCCGCCGATATGGCGGCCGGGCAGGCGATCTTCCGCAACGGCATCGAAGCGGAGGCGGTGCCGCCTTGCATGAGCTGTCACGGCGAGAAGGCGGAGGGCGCCGACGGCGTTCCGCGGCTCGCCGGCCAGCATCAAGCCTATCTCGAACGGCAGCTCGCCGCCTTCGTCTCGCTGGCACGCGCCAACGAGATCATGCACGAAACCACGAAGAACATGAACGAGGAGCAGATCCGGCAGATATCGGCCTACCTCGCTGCGCAGTAGGACGCGGCGCATCGTCGGCGCGATGCCGGTACGGCCGGGGCGCCGCCTCGGCGAAGATGCATGCAGTCCGGTGCCCCCTCGCGGGAGACCCTCTTTGGCGGGTTGAACGATTTTCGGCCGCATGATGATCGATGAAGGCCAGAGCGGTCTCCGGCACACAGGTTTGACGGCGCGCCAGGCGGCCGAACGGCTGGCGGCCGAAGGCCCAAATCTCCTGCCGCGGCCGGAACATCGGAGTTTCCTGCGGATTGTCGCGGAGATCTTGCGCGAGCCGATGTTCGCGCTCCTCCTCGGTGCCGGCGGCATCTACCTGCTGCTCGGGGATTCGCAGGAGGCCGTCATCTTGTTCCTGTTCGCCGGGACTTCCTGTGGCATCGCCCTGATCCAGGAAGTCCGCAGCGAGCGTGTCCTCGAAAGCTTGCGCGATTTGACGAGCCCGCGGGCGCTGGTGATCCGCGATGGCGCCGAGATGCGCATCGCGGGCGGCGAAGTGGTGCGCGGGGACGTGATGCTGCTGGTCGAGGGCGACCGGGTGCCGGCGGATGCGCGGCTGCTCGCGGCGCACGACCTGATGACAGACGAGTCGTTGCTTACGGGCGAGCCTGTCCCGGTGCGCAAGCGCGCCTCGGCTGCGGCGCCTTCCTCCGCTCGCCCGGGTGGCGATGATCTGCCGTTCGTGTATTCCGGCAGCCTTGTGGTCCGCGGTCGTGGACAGGCCGAGGTGACCGCGACCGGCGCGCGGAGCGAGATCGGCAAGATCGGCGTCGCCATCTCCGAAATCGAGATCGAGCCACCCCGGCTGCAGCGTGAGACGAGACGTCTTGTTCGCCGCTTCGCCACGGTGAGCCTCGGCCTCAGCGCCCTCGCCGTTCCGATCTATGGCCTGACGCGCGGCGGCTGGCTGGACGCGCTGCTGAACGGGATCGCGCTCGGCATGTCGATGCTGCCGGAAGAGTTTCCGCTTGTCGTCACGGTGTTCATGGTGATGGGGGCGTGGCGCATTTCCGCCGCCCGGGTGTTGACGCGCCGCATCTCCGCTATCGAGACGCTCGGCGCCGCGACCGTGCTCTGCACCGATAAGACCGGCACCCTGACGCAGAACCGGATGACGATTGTCGAGCTGCAGGCTGGAAGCGAACAATGGCGGCGCGGCGCCGGCGCGCCGGGCGGCGGCACGGCGGAGTTGATCCGCTACGGCATTCTCGCCAGCGCCCGCGAGCCGTTCGATCCCATGGAGAAGGCGTTCTTCGCGCTCGGAAGCGAGATCTTCGGGATGGGAGAGCGGCCGGATAGCGGCCTCGCTCTCAAATGGGAATATGGGCTGCGCCCGGATCTGCTTGCCGTCACGAATGTGTGGGAGGGGCAGGGCGGCACCGGCCTCGTCGCCGCGGTGAAAGGAGCGCCCGAAACGATCGCCGCGCTGTGCCGCCTCTCCTCCGCAGATCGCGAACGGCTCGGGCAAGACATCGATCGGATGGCCCGCAGCGGCATGCGGGTCTTGGGTGTGGCGAGAGCGAGGCTGCCGCGCGATGCGTCCGCGCCGGAGAGCCCGCGCGCCCTGCCGTTCGAATTCCTCGGCCTGGTCGGGATTGCCGACCCGCTCCGGCCGAGCGTGCCGGCCTCCGTCCAAGAGTGCCGTTCGGCCGGTATCCGGGTGCTGATGATTACCGGTGATTCGCCGCAGACGGCCCGCGCCGTCGCCGAGGAGGCCGGGCTCGACAGCACCCAGAGTCTATCGGGCGCCGATCTCGAGCGGATGAGCGACGCCGAGCTGGCCGATCGCGTCCGCCGGGTCACGGTCTTCGCCCGGACGACCCCCGAGCAGAAACTGCGCATCATTCGCGCGCTCAAAGAGAATGGCGAAATCGTCGCAATGACCGGCGACGGGGTCAACGACGCGCCGTCGCTCAAGGCGGCGCATATCGGCATCGCGATGGGCGGGCGCGGCACCGATGTCGCGCGCGAGGCGTCCTCGCTGGTCCTGCTCGACGACGACTTCGCCTCGATCGTCCACGCCATCCGCCTCGGGCGCCGCATCTACGATAACCTGCGCAAGGCCATGGCCTATATTGTCGCGATCCACGTGCCGATCGCCGGCCTCGCGCTGATCCCGCTCCTCTTCGGGCTGCCGCTCATCTTCTGGCCCTTGCACATTGCCTTCCTCGAGCTGGTGATCGACCCGATGTGCTCGATCGTCTTCGAGGCGGAGGGCGAGGAGAGCGAGATCATGCGGCGGCCGCCGCGCGACATCGAGCAGCCGCTCTTCAGCCTCGGCGATCTCGGCCGCAGCCTCCTGCAAGGCGCCGTGGTGCTGGGCCTTGTCGCCGGTTTGTTTGTCGTGGCGCTGCGACAGGACCTCCCCGACGCGGATGCCCGCGCGCTGACATTCGCCGCACTCGTCGCGGCCAATCTCGGGCTGGTGCTCGTCAACAGGTCGCAGTGCCCCTCGCTGCGCGCGGCATTCCGTCGGCAAAATCCGGCGCTCTGGTGGGTTGCCGGCGTGACGGCGGCGGTCTTGGCGGGGCTGGTCAGCTTCCCGCCGGCGCGGGCGCTCTTTCATTTCGGGCCGCTGCACCCGGACGACGTCGCGCTGGCCCTCGGCAGCGGCGTCTTCGTCCTGCTGGTCCTGGAAGCCATAAAGGCGCGCTGGCGGCCATACGCATCTGGATCCGCCGGACCGGGATCCCCGTCGGCCTGACCACCTCGACCTGTCCGACGGGGCACCTGGCCCGCAAGGGGATGAATACGAGAATGAGCCTCGCCTTCGCCGCGGTGCCTCGCCGCCGGCTGTGGCTGGGTTGACGCAGATCAAAGACCAGCAGCCAGCCGCGTCTTATTTTCCGCTCGAATGTCGCCGAGGTCGGATGAGGGCGCATTCTCGGAATGACGGAGAGGGCGCATGGAAAGGAAGAGCGGTGAGTGCAAGATGGGCATGAGCCCGTTGGACTCGCTCTTGGCGTGGTGGGGGCTGCCGGCCAGCCTCGCCGGGAATGGCGCTGGCGCGCCGCTCGCCCGCCTTCAGGCATTCGGATCCGAGCTACAGTCGATCTATGCCGATGCCTCCAGGCGGGCCTTGGAAGCTGTCATCAGCGGGAATGACCGATTGGCGGGCATTGCCGGAGGCATGATCCGTTCCCGCACTGTCGAGGATGTCGCCGCGATCCAATCGGAGATCTTCGCGATCGTGCTCGAAGGCGCGTCGCAGCAGGCCCGGATCTGGAGCGAAGCGGCGCAAAGGGTTCGCGAGCGTTGCGCGGCGCTCGCCCCGGAAACGCCGAAAGCAACCCGGGCCTCGGAGAGCGAAGAGACGACGGCTCCTCGCCGGGCCGCAGCTTCAAGGCAAGGCCCGAGCGAGCCTGTCGAAGCACGGAAAATGGCGCTCTCCTGACTGACGCTGCGGAGCGGCGAGCGCGACCGCACGGGTTCGGCGCCGGGTAGGGTTCACCCATGTCGCAAAGGCGCTGTGCCTATCCAGCCATTTTGCCAGAGGCCGCCCGGCGGCCGGGCAGCCATTTCATGCGACGGGCTGCGCGCTTCGGGTCGGCGTGACGCACCGATGCGAGCTGTAGCGGAGGATCTCGGCGCGCTCGTTCTCCAGTGCCGAAAGCAATGAGGCCAGCTGACGGCGCCTCGCCGCCGGGCCTCTCTCGATCATCGCGATCGCATTCTCGATCTTGCGCAATTGCGGGTCGTCGCGAACGATGAGAGCGGACATTTGCGAGCCTTTCGTTCCGGGGAAAGAGCTACTTCATGGCCGTCCGAATGGTGCGACCGAGGGTGGTCGCGGTGAGAGGCTTGTGAAGGAGCACGTCCGGTTCAACGATCGAGCCTTCCTTGCGGATTTCAGCCATGATGATGATCGGGGTTGTTTGCAGAGACGGGTTGGACCGCAGCCACCCGATCGCCTGCTGGCCTGAAACGTCCGGCAGCTGATACGCCAGCAGAATGAGATCGGGCGTCCTCTCCCGCGCGGCTATCGCCGCTGCAACTCCGACATCGGCTTCGCGAACGCTGAAGCCGATGCCTTGGAGGACGATGCGGCAGAGTTGACGCGCCGCGGGGTCCGGCTCGATGAGGAGCGCTTGCGGGTGGAGCTGCCGATGGGTCGCCGACGAGGATGGCTGTGCGTTCATTGCCGGGATCACCTGTTAACGACTCCGCGGGACGGACCGGCAGAGGCTGGCCCGTTTCGGCCCGTGCAGAACCTGGGTGCGAGCGGAGACATGGCGTCAAAAACCCGCCTCGTCCTCGCCGGCTGCAAGGCTTTCAAGGCGGCCCTGATCCTCGATAACGATCCGGCCGGCCGCGGGGACGGCGATCAGCGCGTCCTGCTTCGGCCGAGGGTCTCCTCCATTTCAGCGGTTCGTCCCGGAACCGCCATCGCCCGAATCGAGCGGCCGACCATCTCCGACGCCCTATAACCGAAAAGCCTCTCCGCGGCGTCGTTTCAGCTGATGACGATGCCGTCCAGCGTCGTGCCGATGATGGCGGCGTCGGAAGACCGGACAATCGCAGCGAGCGCGCGCGTCAATCCGTAATCGATGGCGCGAGCGACGAGGCCGGGGGAAGGCGCCCGTGCCGCGGCGCCATCACCTCCGTCTCCGCGGACGCGCCCGAAGCGTGCTGCCGCTGCGACCTTTCCCTCCATTCCCTTGTTGTTCTTCTTCTTGCTCATCTTCCGTCATTGCGGAAAGTTGCTGCACGGATGCTCTATCACACCCCGCCATTTGCATCCGCGGCGATGCCAAGGATGCGCCGACGCGCGTGCTATCGGGTCCCCCGGCCAGAGGCGGTGGCAGCTCAATACATGTGCTGGCCGCCATTGATCGACAGCGTCGAGCCGGTGATGAATCCGGCTTCATCGGCGGCGAGGAACAAGACCCCGCGTGCGATCTCCGACGCCTGCCCGAGCCGACCGACCGGAATGCGCGCGACGATCTTCTCGAGCACTTGCGGCGACACGGCGCGCACCATCTCGGTGTCGATATAGCCGGGAGCAATGGCATTGACCGTGACGCCGCGGCTTGCGTTTTCCTGAGCCAGAGCCTTCGTCAAACCGAAAATGCCGGCCTTCGCGGCGGCGTAATTGACTTGGCCGAATTGGCCGGCCTGGCCGTTGATCGAGCCGATGTTGACGATGCGGCCGAAGCCGCGTTCGCGCATGCCCGCGATCACCTGCCGGCACATGTTGAAGCACGAGGTGAGGTTGGTCGCGATGACCTGGCCCCACTGCTCGGGCTCCATCTTGTGCAGCACGACGTCCCGCGTGATCCCGGCGTTGTTGACGAGCACGTCGACGGGCCCCAGCATCTGCTCGACTTGCCGGACTCCGGCAGCGCAGGCCTCGAAGTTTGCAACATCGAATTTATGGACCGCGATGCCGGTTTCGCGCTCGAAGCGACGCGCCGCCTCGTCATTGCCGACATAATTGGCCGAGACCTTGTAGCCGGCCCGCGCCAGCTCCTCCGAGATCGCGCGGCCGATGCCCCGCGTTCCGCCGGTGATCAAGGCGTGGCGCTGCATGTCGCCCTCCGAGGTTGGACGGCGACGAGTCTAGCCTGCGGCAGCTCGGGCGAATTGATTTATGTCACCCGAGAGGCCGCGACGCCGCCTCCGGCACGCCTTTCGCGGAGCGGCGCCGCTCAGCGCAGGCGACCGCAACCGTGCCCGCCCTGCCGGGCGGCGATCGCCGTTTTGAGCTAGGTCAATTGGTGCTCGGCCGGATCGGTGCATTCTGATCCGGTCAACCGAAATCGATCGCAAGGGGAACGGTAATGAAGGACGATCTCAATCTGCGTCAGCGGGTCATCGATGCCCTCGAATTCGAGCCCAGGGTGGATGCCGCGCATATCGGCGTGAGCGTCCATGATGCGGTCGTCACACTGTCGGGCCATGTCGCAAGCTATGCCGAGAAATTCGCCGCGGAGCGGACGGCGCGGCAGGTGAAAGGAGTGAAGGCGATCGCCGAGGAACTTGAAGTCCGCCTCCCTTCCGACAAGAAGCTCTCGGACGATGAGATCGCTGCCCGGGCGGTCCGTATGCTCACCTGGGACGAGCTGGTGCCGAACGACAGGATCTCGATCAAGGTCGAGCATGGAATCGTGACGCTCGAGGGCGAGGTGGACTGGCAGTATCAGCGCGTCGAAGCAGAGAACGACATCCACCGTCTGAGCGGAGTGCGCGCCGTCATCAACAACATCAAGGTCGGCGCCAGGGTAGCCCCCGCGGACGTCCGCGCAAAGATTCGCGCGGCGCTCGAACGCGATGCCGAACTCGAAGCCAACAGAATCTCGATCGCTGTCGAAAACGGCAAGGTGGTGCTGGGCGGAACGGTGAAGGGATGGACCGAGAGGGAGGCTGCGGAACGCGCCGCATGGTCGGCGCCGGGCGTGCGCGAGGTCGAGGACCGGATCGAGCTGGCGCGCCCGTGATCCGGCGGGAGGTGCGGCGGCGAGCGGCCGTGGCGGCCGCCTCCAGGTTTCGAGGGTGTGAGCGATGAGACAGATGTGTGAAATCGTCCGCGATCAGAAGCCGCTCACCTTGCCGAGCGGCGCCAGCGTCAAGCATGCATGCCAATGCATGAGGGAGCGCGGCGTCGGGGCGGTGCTGGTGACAGATCGCGAGCAGAAGCTGATCGGCATCTTTACCGGCCGGGACGCCGTCCGCCGCGTGCTTGCGGAGGGGAAAGACGCGACGCATACGCGATTGCGCGATGTGATGACAAGCTGTCCGCAGACGCTCGCACCCGGCTGTTCGGCAATCGAGGCTCTGCGGATGATGCAGGATGGCCGATATCGCCACGTGCCCATCGTCGAGGATGACAAGATCGTCGGAATCGTGTCGAGCGGCGACTTTCGCGGACTCGAGCGGGACCGTCTCGACGAAGAGACCGGATTGTGGGAACGCATCTGAGCGGGGGGCAAGGACCGCCATCGACGGCGGCGCCCATCGGAGGCCGGTGCTGGTTCGAGACCGTATCTGGGGACAATCTCGAATCAGCCCCGGGCAGCGCCCGCTGCGCTGCCGGAGGTGACGGAAGGTGCTCACCTGCGGCTATTCCTGGCTTTTACGGCTGGAGCTCGCCGCGTACGCCTGGGTATTCGGCGATGTCGATACCGAGGTCATTGGCGGCATTCGCCAGATAGTCGCCGAGCAAGGGCGTCTCGATCAGGTATCTCGTCAACCGCGCGTCGAGGACGTAGCGCGCCTGCGTCAGCGCTTGCCGCCACTCGCTCGCCGCATAGTCGCCGCGGCCGATCATCATCATCGCCAGGAGCTCGGCGCGCTGATCGCGATTCAAGCTGTTGAGCGCGCCGGCGAGCTCTTCCCGCGTCGGATTGTCCGAGGTGTCCTCTAAAATATCGATCACCGCGTCGTCGACCGGGCTCGATCCGGAGTCGGGATCGACGGGTGCGCTTTCGGCGTCGAATTCGCGCGCCTTCTCGATAATGAAGGAGAGGGTGCCGGGGCTGATGCTGACCATACGGGGAGTCTCCGATTGGATGCGGGACTGCGAGCGAGCGCGTCGGCCGGGCCGCGCGTCATTGCGTAGAGCTCGTCTTCCGCAGCGAGCGCTGGAACATCCGGTCGGCCTTTTCGTTCGCGGCCTTGGCGTCCGCCGCCGCGTGGTCGGCCGATTGGGCGGCGCTGTTGGAGCTGGCCTGCGCCGCACGGGCGGTATCGAGCGCCTGTTGCGCCATGCTCTTCGCTTGCTCCGCGTTCTGGCTCGCTGCATTGAGCGCGGCGCGATCCTGTTCGCTCAGCGTTGTGCAGGCGCCGAGCGCGACGACCGTGACGAGGGCGGTGAGCGCGTGCTTGAGGACCTTCATGATCATCTCCCGATTTGAGATCGAGGGCCGGCCAAGATGCAGCGCCGCTCGAAGCACCTTGCGATATGAAGACGCTAGGCAGAGTGCGCCTCGCCGGTTTTGACACAGGTCAATCGGGCGAAGAAAAATCCGGAGTAGAGCAAGTTGCGGCATCACCTCGAGCGCGACTTCGCCGCGGAGCGGCGTCGCGACGCGGTGCGCCCTCCGAATTCCGCAGCGCGGGACAATCATGAAGGCCTCCACTTTCCTCTCGCTCCTCGCCTTCCTCGCTCTGCTGCTCTTCTTGCCCCTGTTCTTTGCTCAGGTCATGGCAGCGAGCCTGCTGAAGCTGCACCTCGCCCCCGGCGCTGCGCTGCTCATCGTGGTCGCGATCTTCGGCGGGAGCGCCCTCAACATCCCGATCAAGCGTATTCGGCGAGACGAGATGATCGGTGCGCATCCGCTGGCGATCTTCGGGCTGCACGATTTCTGGCCCGAGATGTGGCGCCTTCGCCGGGAGACCATCGTCGCGGTCAATCTCGGGGGCTGCGTCATTCCGGTCTGCTTGGCGGTCTACGAGCTTCTGAGAGTTGCAGAGCCGGGCGGCGGCTCCCTTCTGGCCGCGCTCGTCGCCAGCGCTGTCAATGTCGTCGTCTGCTATCGTGCAGCGAGGCCAGTCCCCGGGATCGGCATATTGCTGCCGGGCCTCGTTCCGGCCTGCGTGGCGGCGCTGATGGGCTTCGGCATCGGCGGTGACCAGGCGGCGCCGGTGGCCTTCATCGCCGGCGTCGCAGGGCCGCTCGTCGGAGCCGATCTGCTCCATCTGCGCGAGATCGAAAGGACCGCGGTCGGCGTCGCGAGCATTGGTGGCGCCGGTACCTTCGACGGCATCGTCCTTTCCGGAATCCTCGCCGCCTATCTTGCGTGACGGCAACGGCGATCAGGCAGCTACGGAGGGGCCGGTTTTCCGACCGGCTTGCTGCCAACTCTCCGGCAGATCTCCTTGGCAAGGGCATCGACCGGACCCACGAGGTCGATCGGCCCATCGACAAGGATGGCGTTACGGGACTTTCCCTCTCGTTCTCCTTCCGACCCACTGGCAGGCGATGGCGCCTGGTCGCTTCGTCGAAGGCGGTCTTGGTCTTCGCCGCAAGCTCGCTGCTATCGGCTTCCATGCGGTCGATCCATCCGGCGGAGGTCGCTATCGCAAAGTCGCCGCCGGCCCACATCATCGCTTGGACGGGATCGATCCTGGCATGAAAGTTTTCAAGATGAGCGCCGCTCTCGGCGGCAATGCGGCAGGCGAGCTCGATGGCGCCGTTGCTCGCCGAGCCGCCGCTCGCCGCAACGAGAATGCTCGTCAATGGCATCCCGACCCTCCACCCAAAATCATGCCCACGATACTGGTCAAGCGAAGAAGGGCTTTGACTTGCATCAAGCGATATCGGTGGAGGGCGAAGCCGTGCCGGTTCGCAAAGGCCGAACTCGGCGCGTCGCTCTCAAGCTTCGGGGGGTTCCAGCGATTGCAGAATGTCGTAGACGCGCCCGACCGGGCCGTCGCGCGAATGGCCGGGCGTATTGCCGAGCTCATCGTCGGAGCTCGCCCAGATGAAGGCTTCGAGCACCTCCGCGGCGGTCGCGCCCGTGTCGCGGATGCTCATCACCGTCGAGTCGTCGATGTCGCCGACGATGCTGCGGATCTCCGCAGCGCTCGCGATCGCCTTCGTTGGCTTCGTCGACATGCCATACTTCTCCCGCTCGGTGTCGTCGGTCATGAGAGTCCAAGGGCTGCCTCGAGGTGCGAGGCGAGTTGGTGATCGGGGACCTTGGTGAGATCCTTCGCCAGCTGTCCTGTGATCTTGCTCTTCACGGCATGAGGCAACTGGTCGACGAGGGCGGCGGCGACGCGGGGCTGCGCCACGAGCAGCAAATGATCGAAGGAATCCTGCTGATCCGCAGCGACGATCGCTGTCGCGAGTTCACGGAGGAATGCTGCTTCGGCATGCATATGGGCATCAGTGCGCGGTTCGACGGCATGGCGACCGCTCGCTGCGCTTTCCTGGACGCGACCCGGCAGGTCTTCTCCGAGCGCATGCGCGGAACGCCGCGCTTCCGGTGAGTCGAAGGCGCGCAGCGTCTTGTACGCTGACGCGCGATCGTGCGGGGCCACGATCCGGGCACGCGAACCATCGGCGATAACGATCCAAATTCTCGGCTCCTTCTTCATCGTATCCGCTCCAGTCGTCCCCAGGGGGTCGATATCATGCGAATAAGGGGCCGGATCAAGGCGCCGACATTCCTCGCCATCGATGAAATAACGCTCGCAAGCGTGTCGGTTCCCGCCATCGGAGCCGCCCGCCTCCATCCTGCTGAAGGCCTTTTACGCCTCGCCGCTCCACCAGGTCTTGAGGTGGATCAAGCCGCGCCACCAATCGCCTCGAACGAGCGAGACGGACCGGATTTGCCGCGCGAGGTCTCGCCGACGCCTCAGGGCCTGATCGCCAAGCTCGCCCCGACCGCGTTGATGCGCATCAAGGCGTGAGGCCGCGGGACAGCCTATGGGCGTAGAAATGAGGTCCTTTGCAGCGATCGTTGCGCTTCTCGCGCTTCCAGCGGCGGCCGCGCCGCTCAGCCACCCGGATTCCGTCATCGGTAGCCTCGCTACCGTGATCACGCGCCACGAGGATACTCTGCTCGACATCGCTCGTGCGCATGATCTCGGTTATGTCGAAGTATTGGCCGCCAATCCGGGCGTTGATCCTTGGCTGCCAGGGGCGAATATCAGCGTCATCCTGCCCAGCCTGTTCGTGCTGCCAGAGGCGCCGCATCGAGGCATCGTCATCAACCTCTCGGAGCTGCGCTCTATTATTATCCCCGAAGGGGCGGGGCGCCGCGCGCTTTCCCGCTCGGCATCGGCAGCGAGGGCGCCGAGACGCCGGTCGGCCGAACCCAGGTGACGCGCAAGCAGCTGCATCCGCCGTGGATCCCGACCGCCTCCGAGCGGGCCGAGAATCCCGACTTGCCGGCGAGCGTTCCCCCGGGCCCCGATAACCCGATGGGAGATTACGCGCTTTATCTCGGCTGGCGCGGTTACGCCATTCACGGGACCAATCTTCCCAATAGTATCGGGCGGCGCGACAGCCACGGCTGCATACGCATGTATCCCGAGGACATTGCCTGGCTTTATGCCGAAGTCACGATCGGCACGCCGGTCGCCGTCGTCGACCAGCCGGTGAAATTCGGCTGGCTCGGCGGAATGCTTTACGTCGAGGTCCATCCTGCGCAAGGCGAGGCCGACGCGATCGAAGCGGCAGGGCAGCGACGCTCGACGGAGGCGCTCGACATCGACGACGCCGCGGCGGCGGCGGCCGGCGAGAACGCGGTCTGGCTCGATTGGTACACGATCCACCTTGCGGCCGAGCGACAGACCGGAATGCCCGTCGCGATCCTGCGGCCGGGGGCTCGCGAATGAAGCGGTAGCGGATCGGAGGCGCAAGACCGACGTTCTGCGCGGCCCGCTGACTATGCCGGCGAGGCAGCGACGCCGCCGCCTTGTTCAAGAGCCATGGACTGGCCCTTCGCAAGCTAGTCGATCGCGCTCTCAAGCAGACGCAGTTTGACCTCTGTGCCGCTGACATCGCGGAAATAGTTGACGAGGTCGCCCCAGGGATCGTTCAAGCGGTGGATGCCGGAAATAACGGCGATGACCCCGCCGATCTCGAGCTGATCTGTCAACACGAACCAGCCGCCGAGGAGCAGCGCGCTGACGATCTGCAAATGATTGCAGAAGTTCATCAGAAAATTCATCGAGAACTTGAACCGGAAGATCCCCATGTCGAGCTGGAACACGCGATCGATGAGGGAGCCGTCTTTGCCGGCGTGCTCCCGCGCGTGATCGCGGTGCTCGACAAGGCCGATGCTCAGGCGACGGAGCATCCAGACCCGGGCGGCGCTGCGGCGATTGATCGCGCTCTGCAGCAACGGCACAAAGACGAGCTGAGGCACGAAGAGCGCCAGCGCCGCGGCCGCCATCAGCGGCTCAACATGGATTATGTACGCGATCACCGACGCAAGGACGCCGGCTTGCAGGATCGGCTCGGAAATGCTCCCGCCGACGAAGCCGCCGATCGGCTCGACTTCCGAAATGACCAAGGAGATGCCGACGCCATCGGTTTCAACCGTGGGCACAAGCGGGCCGTACCGGGCGAGCAGCGCGGCGATCCGCAGACGCAGCGCGCGCGTCACGCGCTCGCCGACCCAGCCGCGGTAGATGTTGAGGACAAGCTTCGTTCCGCCGTGGCCGAGCGCGATCGCAGCGTAGAGAAGGCAGAGCGCGACGACGGAGCGGTAAGGCCTGTTCTTGACAAGATCGTTGACGATACGCCGCTGCAGCTCCAGGGGCACCACCTCGATGAGAAACACGACGACGGACAGGGTGACGAGCAGCACTTGATGGAGGCCGCTCGTTGAGAGCACGAAGCGGTAGATGGTGGATGGCAGAATGCGGCGCGGCGCATTGCCGGCGGGGGTGTCGGCGAGGCCAGTCTGAGCACGCATTGCAGCCACGGCATCCGCGCCGCTACGGCGTGTTGCGAAGCGACAGCAGGTAGGCCACGACGTCCTCGCGCTCGCCAGGCGACAGGCGAGAGGTCGGCATCGGCGGATGAAGCTCGGAGATGAAGCTTTTCAGATAGGCGCGGTCGGCATAAGGCCGATGCGCCACGGTCATGAAGCTCGGTGCGGCGACCGGCGGCGGCAGGATATGGCCGGGTCGCATTCCGCTAGGCTGATCCGGTGCGATGCGGTGGCACTCGGCGCACCATTGCTCGGCGACCGCCCGGCCGCGGGACTGGCTGCCGCGGTGATCCTGGCCGGCGCAGCCGGCTGTCACCGCCGCAATCGCGACTGCAAGCAAGACCTCGAACTTCCGCCTCACCGATGCCTTCCGGCCGATCGCTCACCGTTACCGCGCGACCTTTAGATCGCAGCAAATTTCGCGCCCGCTCATTGATCTGGCTCAAGGCGGCCCGGGCGCTGCGGAGCACAATCGCAGGGCCACAAGCCAGCGAATGAGGACACGGACGATGAAAGTAGCGGATGTCATGACGCGGCGTGTCGTCTTCGCGAAGCCGGAGACGACGGTCATCGAGGCCGCCCGCCTCATGCTGCAGGACGGGATCAGCGGCCTGCCGGTAATCGACGGCAAGGGAGAGCTCGTCGGCATTGTCACTGAAGGCGACTTTCTGCGCCGAAGCGAAACGCATACCGAGCGGCGCCGGGCGCGCTGGCTCGAGCTGCTGCTCGGACCGGGACGGCTGGCCGAGGATTACGTACGCAGCCACGGCCGCAAGGTCGAGGAGATCATGACGCAGGATGTCGCGACCGTGACCGGCGAGACGCCGCTCGCCGAGGCTGTCCGCCTCATGGAGAAGCGGCGGGTCAAGCGACTTCCCGTGCTGCACGGCCGGAAAGTGGTCGGCATCATCAGCCGCGCCGACTTCATGCAGGCGCTTACCGTCCTCTCTGCCGACGACAACAAATCAGCGGCGGCTTCGGACGACGCCATTCGCGCCACGCTCATGGCCGAATTGGCCAAACAGCCCTGGGGCTCACGCGCCACGACCAATGTCGTCGTTCGTGACGGCATCGTCGAGCTGCATGGCACCATTCTGGACGACCGTCAGCGCGAGGCACTGCGCGTCGCCGCCGAGAACATCCCGGGCGTGACGGCGGTGCATGATCACCTCGCCTGGGTGGAACCCACTTCCGGCTTCGTCCTCGCCTCACCGGAGGACGCGCCCAACTCCCAGCAAGTCTCGTAGCGGCGACCGTCGGACATTGCGGCAGCCTGATCCGAGGCTGGCTGCGTTGGGCAATGGAGCTCTCCCCCTCGACCCATTTCGTTGATCTCGCGCAGGCGATCCTCTTTTGCGGCGCCGGATTCGAGGTAGTCTGGCCGCAATATCTCATGGTTGCGGCTATCGGCGGGTTGTTCCTCGCGCTCGCCCTCCGCCGCTTCCGCACGGCCTCGTCGGCGATCGGCTGAGCGGCGGCATCAGCGCGATTGGAGCGTGATCAAGTAAGCGACGAGGTCGTCGATCTCGCCGCGCGTCAAGGACAGGTTCGGCATCTGTCCGTGCGGAACCGTCAGCCAGCTGCGTAACATGTCCGCAGTGCGGCCCGGCCTCTGCGCGACGGAGCGGAGCGACGGAACGCTATCCTGCGCCGTTTCGCTCCGCGTCTGCGCATGGCAAGAGATGCACCAATGTTCCGCGAGGATGCGGCCCATCGTGGCGTCGCCCGCGGCAAACGAAGGCGAGGCAAAGAGGAAGAGGACTGCGGCGACGGCGAAAAGCAGAGAGGGGCGCACGGCGGAAAACTCCTTGTGAACCGGGAGTGTGGCGGGGGAAGACGCGTCCTTTGATCGAGATCAACCATGCCGGCTTATTTCCCTTTGGCATCCATGCGGCTCATGCCGCCAGCGCCTGGCGTGCCGCGGTCAGCACCTCGGTGCTGTTCGCGCTCGCGTCGAGCTGCGGCCAGTCGATGCGGCCGAGATCGTAGGTGAGCTGCGTCTCGAGCACGGCGGGCGTCGCGTCGGAGGCGTCGAGCCCGCGCGCGGCGAGGCGCGACGCCAACAGCGCCGGCGGCGCATCAAGCCAAAGCCCGCGGAACCGAGTGCCCAATGCGGCGGCGATCGCGGCGATGTCGAGGCGCTCCTGCGGCTGCGCGAACACAGCGTCGGCGACGACGCTCTGGCCGGCCGTCAGCGCCTCCCGCGCCGCCAGACCGAGGCTCTCATAGACGCGCCGGGTCATCTCGGGGCTGTAGGCCGCGGCCGGTAGGCGCGCCTCGGGCGCGACGCCGAACAGCCGCTTGCGGACGACATCGCTGCGCAGCACCCGAGCGCCGGGTGCGCGCCCGAGGCCGGGAGCGAGCGCGGCTGCGAGCGTCGATTTGCCGCTGCCGCTGAGGCCGCCGATCGCGACCAGGCGCGGCGAGGAGGGTGCAAGATACCGAATGGCCAGGTCGAGGTAGGCGGATGCTGTGCGGCGGAGCTTTGCGCGACGTGGCGGATCGGGCTCCACCCGCACCGCCGTGCCGGTCACATGCGCGCGGATCGCGGCGCGCGTTGAAAGAAAGAGGGGCAGGGCGGCCAAGCCGTTTCCGGCATCGATGAGGTCGAGATACCGGTTGAAGAGCAGATTGGCGAGCGCGGGAAGTCCGTGGTGTTCGAGGTCCACCAGCAGGAGGGCGAGGTCGTAGAGAAGGTCGACGGTGGCGATCTCCTCGCTGAACTCGATGGCGTCGAAGAGAACGGGCTTTCCCTCGAGAAGGCAGATATTGCCGAGATGAAGATCGCCGTGGCATCGCCGCACGTATCCGTCCCGGCGCCGCCGATCGAGAAGATCATCGAGCGCCCTCAGCGCGGCACGTGCTCCTTCGTGTAATTTGTCGATCGCCGCCGCAGGCAGCGCCGCATCTGCGCTGCGCAGATTGGCATCGTTCCCGGCGATAAGAGCGGTGAACGCGTCGGTACCGCCGCTTTCGGAGCGATGCTCGGCATGCGCATGGAAATCGACGATGTGTCCGGCGAGCTCGATCACGAGCTGCGGCGTCAGACGGCCCGTCGCAGCGAGGTGATCGAGAAGATCGCTCTTGGCGAGGCGGCGCATCACCACGACCCAGTCGAGTGCCTCGCCTCGGCCGCCGAGCGCCAACCGGCCCTCGCTGCTCCGCGTGACCGGCATGACCCCGAGATACAGCGATGGGGCAGTGCGGCAGTTGAGCGCGACTTCGGTCTCGCAGGCGCGGCGGCGCAGCTCTGTCGTCGTGTAGTCGAGGTAGGAATAGCGCACGGCGCGCTTCAGCTTGTAGGCGCGGTCGCCGACGAGGAAAACGAGCGAGGCGTGGGTGGCGACCACTTCGACTCGATCCGATCCGCACGCATAGCTGGAGGCACGCCCCAGGAACGCGATGACTTCGTTCTGATTCTGGTCGTCCATTGCGCTCATTGCTACTGCCAAGACCATGCGGAGCCGTTGACCTGTGTCAACGACGGGAGCGGGATGGCGCGCTATGCAGGGTCAAGGCCCACTTGACGAGTGCCGCTGATGCCCGACGACCGCGCTCGCGATCCATGCGCCACCGCACCCTTGAGGTCACGCGCATCGGCGCCTGCCCCGCTGCTCGCACCGCCGATAGCCGGCGATTCCACCGATGGCAACGAGATCGAGACGGCGCGCGCCGAGACGCTCGACCGAATGATGCATGCTTGGCAGGCGCGCTTCACCCTCTCGATCTCGCCGGCGGCGCTGCTGCTCGCCTATGCCGATTGGGCGAATCACCTCGCCAATGCTCCGGGCAAGCAAGGGGCACTCGTCGAGAAAGCTGTGCGCAAGCTGACCCGCTTTGCGCTTTATGCCTCACGCTCTCTCACCAGCGATTGCGCCCCGTGCATCGAGCCGCTCGCCCAGGACCACCGGTTTGCCGCGCCGCAATGGCAGCAGATGCCGTTCAACTTCATCTACCAGAGCTTCCTCCTGACGCAGCAATGGTGGCACAACGCGACGACGGGTGTGCGCGGTGTCGGCGCCGCCAATGAGCGCATCGTGGCCTTTGCCGCCCGGCAGCTCCTCGACATGGTGTCGCCGTCGAATTTCCTTGCGACCAACCCTGAGCTCCTCGAGCTCACCCTCCGCGAAGGCGGACAGAACCTCGTTCGCGGCGGCCTCAATTTTGTCGAGGATTGGGAGCGGGCGGTCGCCGGCAAGCGTCCGGTCGGCACCGACGCCTTCGTTGTCGGCAGGGACGTCGCCATCACTCCGGGTGCGGTCATCTACCGCAACGAGCTGATCGAGCTCATCCAATATGCGCCGGCAACGGAGGCGGTGCGGGCGGAGCCGATCCTGATCGTGCCGGCATGGATCATGAAATACTACATCCTCGACCTCTCGCCGGGGAATTCGCTGATCCGCCATCTTGTCGCCTCCGGCTTCACCGTGTTCTGCATCTCCTGGCGAAACCCGCCGAGTGCGCTGCGGGATACGAGCATGGACGACTATCGGCGGCTCGGCGTCATGGCCGCGCTCGACGTTGTCTCGACGATCTGTCCCAACGCGAAGGTCCATGCCTGCGGCTATTGTCTCGGCGGCACGCTCTTGACCATTGCCGCCGCCGCCATGGCTCGGGACGGCGATGACCGCCTCGCTTCCATGACCCTGCTGGCGGCCCAGGCCGACTTCACGGAGGCGGGAGAGCTCACCCTCTTCACCAATGAGAGCCAGGTGGCGTTTCTCGAGGACACCATGTGGGAGCAGGGATATCTCGACACCAAGCAGATGGCGGGCGCCTTCCAGCTGCTGCGCTCGAACGACCTCATCTGGTCGCAGGGCGTGCGGCAGTACCTCAAAGGCGAGCGCGCAGCGATGAGCGATCTGATGGCATGGAACGCCGACGCGACGCGCATGCCCTATCGCATGCATTCCGAGTATCTCCGGCGGCTCTTCATCGAGAACGACCTGGCCGAGGGACGATTTCTCGTCGAAGGGCGCCCGGTGGCGATCAGCGACATCCGCGTGCCGATCTTCGCAGTGGCCACGGAAGCGGACCATGTCGCGCCCTGGAAATCGGTTTACAAGCTGCACCTTTTCGCCGACACAGCGCTGGCCTTCCTGCTCACCTCGGGCGGCCACAATGCCGGGATCGTCAGCGAACCCGGGCATCCCGGCCGCCACTTCCGCTACCGCGAGCGAGGCGCCGATGCGCGTTATGTCGATCCCGAAACCTGGTACGTCACGGTCGCGGTCGAGGAAGGTTCTTGGTGGCCGGTCTGGACGCGTTGGCTCGCCGAGCGCTCGCGCGATCCGTGCCCGCCGCCGGATTTCGGTGCGCCTGCGGCAGGATTTGTTGCTCTCTGCCCGGCGCCCGGAAACTACGTGCGCGATAGCTGATGGATGCCGTGGGTCGAGCCCCAAACGGCGGCTTACTGCAGAACCAGCATGCCGAGCGCCGCGGCACCCATGGCGATGGTTGCGATCCAGCCCAGGGTAGCGATCGGCCACGGCGCCGTATAGCGGCCCATCACCGATTTTCGAGAGCTCAGGACCATGATCACCGTCATGAGCGGGACGGCGACGATCCCGTTGATGACGGCACTCCAGAACAGTGCCTTCATCGGATTGAGAGGTGAAAATTGAATGACGAGCGCGGCGATGACGCTCACCGCGATGACGCCGTAGAAGGCGCGCGCATCGGACAGCGGCCGTTCGAGGCCCCACTTCCAGCCCATCGCCTCGCAGAGCGCATACGAGCCCGAACCGGCGAGGACCGGGACGCCGATGAGTCCGACGCCGAGAATACCGAGCGCGAAGATGACGAAGGCGAAATCGCCGCCGAGCGGACGCAGCGCGCTCGCCGCTTCGGCTGCCGTCTCGATGTCGCTGATGCCGGCGGCGTTGAGCGTGACGGCGGTGGCGAGAATGATGAAATAGGCGATGAGATCGGAATAGAACATGCCGCTCCACGTATCCCAGCCGATGCGGCGAAGCTCCCGCCCCGCCGAAGCTCCATCGGCCGCCAGCGGCAGGACATCGCCGCGCCTCTGCATGTCCTCGACCTCCTCGGAGGCCTGCCAAAAGAAAAGGTATGGGCTGATCGTGGTGCCGAAGATGCCGATGACGACGGTGGCGGTATCCGCATCGAGGGATAGCTTCGGCCAGACCGTCCGGACCGCCACCTCGCCCCACGGAATGTGCACGGTGAACAGCATCGCGACGTAAGCGAGAAGCGAGAGCGTCAGCCATTTGAGGTAATAGATATAGCGGTGATAGGGGACGAAGACTTGAAGCAGCACTGTCCCGATCACGAAGACAACGGTCATGATGTGGCGGTCGACACCGGTGACAAGCTCCGCCGTCTCGCCCATGGCGGCGATATCGGCGGCGATGTTGAGGATATTCGCGATGAGGAGCAACAGAACGGCGCCGTGGAGCACGACGGGCGGGAACGCCTCCCTGATGTTGGCGGCAAGGCCCTTGCCCGTCACGCGTCCGATCCGGGCGCACATCAATTGCACGGCCGCCATCAACGGAAATGCGAGCGGCATCGTCCACAACATGTTGAAGCCGAATTGCGCTCCGGCCTGAGAATATGTCGCGATGCCGCTCGGATCGTCATCGGCGACGCCGGTGATGAGGCCGGGGCCGAGGCGGGAAAGCGGGTGCTCTTTGATGCGGCTCCACAGCAGCGGCAACGCATCGAGGCGCCGCGACTGCCGGACGATCCTTGCTGCAATCTCCATGGCCTCCGACCTTGATGATCGCGAAACCGTTATTCGTGTCGTAGGCGACCGAAGGCTTCTTACTCGGACAATTCAGATCCGGGCTTTGACGTGAATCAACCGGCGGCAGAAGCGCTCCAACGGCGAGGAGAAGGTCCGGCATTCCCGGCCTTTGGCGGCTGCGCGGGCGCCGGGGCTACCGACGCCGGCCTCCATGGCGACGCGTACTGACCCAGAACATGCGAGACAAAATATCGCTGCCCAAGAGATGATGCAGCGCCGCTAGGCCGGCATGGATGAAGAGGTAGGCCCATACGAGGTTTGCGATCTGCTTGTGCAGCCTGAGCGCGAGGCGTGCAATGGACGTGCCGTCGGCAATGAAAAAGACGAGTCCCGACAGCGCCATTGCGGTGACCGCCAGCAGACCGAGCCCGTGGACCGCGCTTGCGAAAGCGCCGTTCTCGTCATCGGGCGCGCGGCCGTGCGCAAGGCGGCGGAGCTGAGCCGAAAAGTCAGTAAGCACCTCGGTGAGGCTCGCGATCGAGAACCATGGCAGAAGGCGGCCGAGGCGTGTCTCGCCGCGACGAACGATTGCCCACACCCAGAATGCGGCGACGATGGCGAGGTTCGCCATTCCGAGATATTCATGAAGGCTGAACGTCCGGCTCGGCGCCTCCCCGGGAAACGGAAAGCGCATGAACTCGCTGCCGATCAGCTGGTGCAGAACCAAGAGGAGCAGAATGTGGTGAACCAGCCGCGTCACGTGCGACCGTGCGCGGTGCGCCGGTGAGCAAGACGGGCTGGGTGAGGGCGCGGGAAGCTGCGGCGTAATGCTGTCCATCTCCGTGCCTCAATGGGCGAAGGCATCGTGGCAGGCTTGGCAGTCGGACATCAGCCGGGCGAAGTCCTTCTTCAGTGCTGGAGCCTGCCCGAGATCGGCGAGCGCGGTCCGGGCGTTGGCCGCGAAGGTCATGAATCGTTGCTTGAAGTCGCGCGCCGCCGCGGTCTTGCCGGCGATCTGCGCCTCGATCGCCCCGGCATCCGATATGTAGGTCTGCAGCGTGGTACGGATCACCCGATCGTCGAACGGTACGCGGTCGCTCAAGATTTCGTGCACCCTGCGCGCGTCGGCGCGCCAGCCATGCATGATCCCGCGGATCGCGGGCGCGGCGGCTGTCATCAGAGGCACGGACACCAGCACGACGCAAAGGCAGACTGACGCGAGTTTGACCTTCATCCGGTAAGCTCCGTGATCGATTATTGGATCAGCGGTCGTCGCAACGCCCGCGTTAGCCGAGGATGAAGACGGAAGCTTACATGTGCATGACTACGGAAATCGTCGCGGCGCCCGCCGTGACCGTAAGCGTCTCGTAAGCTGCACCCGTCAAGCTTGTTCGGCAGAGAGCACAAGCCGCATGCGCCTCCTTCTCGTCGAGGACGAGCCCGAGCTGTCAGCTCTGATCCGCAACGCGCTGGAGCGCGCCGGCTTTGCCGTCGATCTGGTGCCGGACCTTGCCGAGGCCGACGACCACCTCGCCTTGGCCGGGTACGACGCCATCGTCCTCGATCTTGCCTTGCCGGATGGTGATGGGCTCTCGTTGCTGCGCCGTCTCAGGGCAGGCGGCTCGAATACTCCCGTGCTGGTGCTGACGGCGCGAGACGGACCCGACGACCGTGTCGCCGGGCTCGATTCGGGCGCCGATGATTACCTCGTCAAACCCTTCCACATGCCGGAGCTCGTTGCGCGCATCCGTGCCTTGCTCCGGCGGCCGGGTGCGGTACTCGGAGTGACGCTGAGCCTTGGTAACCTTCTCCTCGACACGACCACGCGTCAGGTGCGCGTCGACGGCCTCGACATCCGCCTTTCGGTGCGCGAGACGGCGTTGCTGGAGCTGCTGCTTCGCCGCCAGCGTCACGTCGTCCCCCGCGAGATCCTGGAGCAGAATCTCTATAGCTTCGGTGCCGAGCTCGGGTCGAACGCGATGGAAGTGCTCGTGCACCGGCTACGGCGCAAGCTGGCCGAAGCGAACGCCACCTTGCGCGTGCACACGGTGCGCGGCGTCGGCTATCTCCTCGCCGGGACGGAATGAAGGCCACCCGGGCAGAGGCTCGCCAGTCGCTGTCGGTCCGTCTCGGATGGCGGCTCGCCGCGGTCATGCTCGTCGGCATTCTGCTGGCTGCGGCCGCGGTGGCATGGCGCGCGATCGCAACCGTGCACGAGCTCGACGACTCCGCTCTCCAGACTCAAGCTCGCCTGATCGCATCCCGGCTGCCGGCGAGCCCGGATGCCGATGGGCGCGTCGCGCTGCCCGAGAACCTCATTGCGCCGTTCCGCGCTTCCGACGGCGACAACGTCTTCCTGGTATTCCAGGGAGACCGGCTGGCTGCCGCCTCCGATGCCATCGCCGCCGCGCATCTTGCGCCGTTTCTGCGCAATCGGAGCGAAGCGGGCTTCTTCCGCCTGCCTGCCATGCCCGATCATGTTCATGGCATGGTCGGACTCGACACCCGGGTCGGACCCTGGCGTATCGTCGTCTTGCAAGGGCGGGAGCAGACGGGGGTGCTGCTCGACAGCCTCGTCGAAAACTTCCTTCTTGAGTCCCTTTGGCTGCTCTTGCCGATCGGTATCGCAACAATACTGGTGGGCGTTCTCACCTTGCGCCGAGGGCTTCGATCTCTGCGGCAGGCCTCCGCCGCGGCCGCGCTGGTCGGTCCGACGCGACCCGGCGCGAGGTTGCCGGTCGGCCCGTTGCCGAGAGAGATCGCGCCGCTCGTGCTGGCGGTCAACGACGCCTTGACCCGGTTGGAGCACGCGCTGGTGACGCAGCGCCGCTTCATGGCCGATGCGGCTCATGCGTTGCGGACGCCGCTCGCGGTGCTCACGGCGCGGCTCGATTCATTGGATGACCATCCTGCCCTCGGCGCGCTCCGGTCCGATGCGGATCGGATGGCGAGATTGGTCGGGCAATTGCTGCGGATGGCACGGCTCGAGAGCCTGCCGCTCGATGTGACGCAATGGGTGAACCTGCGTGCCGTGGCGGTGGAGGCGATCACCGCGCTCATGCCCATCGCCCTGCAGCGCGGTGTCGATCTCGAGCTGCGTGAATCGACCGTGCCGCTCATACGCGGGAATCATGCGGCACTCGTGCTGGCGGTCACCAACCTTGTCGAGAATGCATTGTCTTACGCGCCGCCCGAAAGCGCCGTCGAGATCACCGTCACGTCGCCGGCGGCGATCACCGTGCTGGACCGGGGGCCCGGCGTCGCCGTGAAGGACCGCGAGCGCATCTTTGGCCGTTTTGAGCGCGGATCTGCCCCGCGCGATGGTGGCGCGGGGCTTGGCCTCGCGATCGTGGCCGGCATTGCCGCCGCGCATGGCGGCACAGCCTGCGTGACCGAGCGCGCGGGTGGCGGTGCTGCGTTCGTACTCGCCCTTCGCCAGATGCAGGACGCGCCCGACGAACCACGGCCGCCCAGTCCACCACGGCCGTCATCGGCCGTTGGAGATTCGTTCGACCTCTATCCGAAAGGGTGAGGACCGTCACGCACGCTCAGGACGATGGAAGGCTACGGTCTGGTCCGCCTCGAACGCGGCGAGCGCGGCCGGATCACGCCCAAGGTGATCCACGACCGGGTGGAGCTGGACCTGCCGCTTGTACTGCCGCGCAAGGCAAGCTGAACCACGACCGCCTTGGCGCGAGCAAGCCGGACTGCCGCCAGCCAGTCAAGGCCGGCTCGGGGCAGGCAGCCATGTTTAGTTCGCAGTTCTGTTCCGAGATGGCGTCCCCTAGGGGATTCGAACCCCTGTTACCGCCGTGAGAGGGCGATGTCCTGGGCCTCTAGACGAAGGGGACGAGGCGCGAGGTCCTTATCTAGCGGCTCGACATGGCGCGATCAAGCCTCATCCGCTCATTGGCTCAATCGCGGAAGTTGACGTATTGCAGCGGCTGCTCGAGCTTGAGCGCGCGCAGGCGCTGGATCGCGGCCTGCAGGTCGTCGCGCTTCTTGCCGGCGACGCGCAGCTCGTCGCCCTGAATCGTCGCCTGCACTTTGAGCTTGCTGTCCTTGATCTCGCGCATGAGGCGCTTGCTGAGCTCCTTGTCGATGCCCTGCTTCAGGAGGATCGTCTGCCGCAGGCTGTTGCCCGAGGCCTTCTCGGGCGGCTTGAACTCGAGAGCGCCGGTGTCGACCTTGCGCCGCGTCAAGTAGACTTTGAGGAGCTCGTGCACCTGCTTCAGCTTCAGCTCGTCATCGGCAAGGAGGATGAGCGTCCCGTCCTCGCGCGTGACGGCGCATTTGCTGCCCTTGAAGTCGAAGCGCGTGGCGATCTCTCGCGCGAGGCCCGCGAGAGCGTTGTCGACTTCGGCGAGGTCGAGGCGGGAGACGATATCGAAGCTTGGCATCGGCAGAATTCCTTCAAGAAGGTGCGGGCGGAGCGGCGATAGCGCAACGATGCCGCCCCGCGCAAGCCCCTCGCGCCGCTCCGGCTCAGCCGGCGCCGCCGCGCGGCGCATCGTCGCCGGCGCCGCCGCCCGCCACCGCATCGGCGGCGAGCTGCCGGCGGAGGCGGTCGCGGATACGGCGATAGGCGTCATCGCGCGGCAAGGCATGAGGCGGCGCCATGCTCGCCTCGTCGATGCCGAGGGCGTCGGCCCAGCGCCGCACCGCCGCCCGCAGCCCGGCGTCGGCGAGGATGAACTCGACGAGCTGGTTCTGCGTGCCGAGGGTCGGCGAGCCGCTCTCGGCGCTGAGCTCGCGGTAGAGCAGGGTGACATAGGCGAGAGCGGCGGCGACCGCCGCGGCGTCCTCGACCGGCATGCTGTGCGAGCTGCCCTTGCCGCTTCCGTCCCGCTTCATTCCGCGCCGCCTCCATTGCCGCCGTGCCCGTCCCCCGGAGAGGAAACGGCGCCCGCTTCCCGCTGGTTCGCCTCTGCCGCTCTCCCTTAAGATGAGCGCATGACGCTCTGGGACATCTCGCCGCCGCTGCGGCCGGGCATCCCGGTCTGGCCGGGCGATACCGCTTATGAGGAGGTGCGGACCTGGCATCTGGGTCCGGGCTGCCCGGTCAATGTCTCGCGCGTCACCCTCTCGACCCATACGGGCGCCCACGCCGACGCGCCGCTCCACTACGATGCCGCCGGGGCGCCGGTCGGCGGCCTCGATTTGCGGCGCTATCTCGGTCCCTGCCGGGTGGTCGATGCGCGCGGCGCGGGGCCGCTCGTCGAGCCGCGCCATGTCGAACCGGCGCTGGCGCCCGCGATCGCCCGCGTGCTGCTCCGCACCTATGAGCGGGCGCCGCGGGAGCGCTGGGACCCGGCGTTCACGGCGCTGGCGCCGGCGACGGCCGAGCTTCTGGCGCGGCGAGGCGTCCTCCTCATCGGCATCGACACGCCCTCGCTCGACCCGCAGGATTCCAAGACGATGGACGCGCACAAGGCGGTGCTGCGGCACGGCCTTTCCATCCTCGAAGGCCTCGTCCTCGATGAGGTCGAGCCCGGCGATTACGAGCTCATCGCCTTGCCGCTGGCGCTCGCCGGCCTCGATGCGGCGCCGGTTCGCGCCGTGCTCCGCAGCCTTCCGCCCTGATGGTCGGGGGGGCGCTTCGTCCCGCCGAAAAATCGTTGCCGTCCCGGAAGAAAAGCCGGCCCTCGCCCGTTCTGCTGCGGGCGCCGGACCGGGCCGATCGACCTCGGCGACCCTTTGGCAACGATCGCACATTGAGTTTCGACCGGCATGCGCCGACCCGCCGACCTCTCCGCCTTCCGCATCTATCTGCGCGCCTTCCGCGAGACGCACGGCTTCTGGCCGCATCTCGCGGCGATCCTGCTGCTGGGGCTCCTCGAAGCGCCGCTCGGCCTTCTCGTCCCGCTGCCGATGAAGGTCATTCTCGACAGCGTCCTCGGCGCCGCGCCGGCGCCGGCTTGGCTCGACCCGGCTCTCTTCGGCCTCACGCGCGAGGCGCTCTTTCCGCTGGCGATCGGCCTTGCCGTCCTCTTCTCGGTCCTGACCCTCGGCCATCGCACGGGACCTTCGCCGTCATCTAGCGCCTCAGCCCCAAGCTGGCGCTCTGCGCGCTGGCGACGGCGCTGCCGATGGTCGCCCTCGTCCATGGCAGCCAGGGCCGCCTCAAGAGGAAATGGCACGGCGTCAAGGCGCGCGAGAGCGAGGCGGGCGCCGTGCTCCAGGAAGTCGCCGAGGGCCAGCGCCTTGTCGCCGTGTTCGGCCAGGAGGCGCGCGAGGTGGCGCGCTACCGCGAAGCGACGCGGCGGAGCTACCGCACCAAGCTCGGCGTCATGCGCGCCCAGAGCCTCATCGATCTCTTGCTCGGGCTGACGACGGCGGCGGGCGGCGCCGTCATCCTGGCGCTCGGGACGATGGACGTCATGGCGAAGGCGATGACCGTCGGCGACCTCGTCCTTGCCATGACCTATCTCGCCCAGCTCTACGGGCCGCTGACGGCGCTCGGCAGCCATATCGGCGGGCAGCAGCAGGCGGTGGCGAGCGCCGAGCGCGCCTTCGCCCTCCTCGACAGCCCGCCCGCCATCCACGAGAAGGCGGAGGCGCTGCCGCTCGGCCGCGTCGCGGGCCGCATCGAGTTCCACGGGGTCGGCTTCTCCTATCCCGGGCGCGGCCCGGTGCTGCGCGGCGTCGACCTCGCGATCCCCGCCGGCGCCTGCGTCGGCATCGTCGGCGAGACCGGCAGCGGCAAATCGACGCTCGTCAACATGCTGATGCGGCTCTTCGACCCGACGGAGGGCGAGATTCGCCTCGGCGAGCGCGGCACCCGGCTTTCGGGTGGCGAGCACCAGCGGATCGCCATCGCCCGAGCCTTCCTCAAGGACGCCCCGATCCTCATTCTCGACGAGCCGACGAGCGCCGTCGACGTGAAGACCGAGGCCGGGATCATCGCCGGGCTCGAGCGGCTGACCGCGGGGCGGACGACGCTCATGATCGCGCATCGCCTCGAGACTCTGCGCGGCGCCAGCATGATCCTCTCCGTCGCCGAAGGGCGCGTCACCGCTATCGGGCGCCCGGTCGAGGTCGAGGCCGCCTGAGGCGGTGCTCGTCAGCGCCCGGCGCGGCGCTTCGAATAGGCCCGCCGCGCCCGTTCGCGATTGCCGCAGACGGCGCTCGAGCACCAGAGGCGCGTGCGGTTCGGGCTTTCGTCGACGAAGAGCCAGCCGCAGCCTTCCGCCCGGCAGCAGCCGACGCGGTCGGCATCCTCCGAAGTCAGCACCGCCGTCAACGACCACAGAACCGGCCATAGCGGCTCCCGCAAATCGCGTCCTCTGAGGTCATAGGCAAAGCGCGCCCCGTGACCGACGAGGCGCGGCTGCGCCGGCAGGGTCGCGAGCATCCGGTTGAAGGCGGCGAGATCGGCGGTGCCCGCGCCGCGAAGCGCCTCGGCGGCGCTCCAAATGGCGGCGCGGAGCGCATAGGCCTCGCGGAGGACGCGGGCGGCTGCGACATCCTCCTGCTTGCCGAGGCGGCGCAAGGCGGCGGCGGCGCGCGGCAGCAGCGTGCCGCGGCGCTCGCTCCAGGAGAGGAAGGCGGCGTAATCCGGGATCAGCTCTTGCGGCGCCCCGGAGGTCCGCCAATCGACAGTGTTGGCGAAATCGAGGCAGATCCGCCCGCCGAAGAACTGCGTCGCGGCGCGCGCCGTGTCCCTTGACATTCCGCGCTCAGCATAACCTAATTGTCATGGCCATGACAATTAGCACGACATCGGCTGCGGTGCTGACAGCGCGCGGCTTCCGGCGCGGCTTCGTCGCGGCTCTGCCTTTTATCCTCGGCAACGGCCTTGCCGGAATCGTCATGGGGATCGCCTATCGCGGCTCCGGGCTCGGGATGCCGGCGGCGGTGCTGTTCAGCCTCCTCGTCTATTCCGCCACGGCGCAGGCGGTGACGCTCGGCCTCTGGACCGTGCCGCCGCCGGTCGCCGCCATGGTGATCGCCTGCCTCGCGACGAATGCGCGCTATCTCGTGATGGGCGCGCATCTCCGCCAGCTTTTCGCCGGGCTGCGGCAGCGGGCGATGCTCCCCATCCTGTTCCTTCTCGCCGACGCGTCCTGGCTGATGACGACGGCCGATGCCGAGCGCGCCGAGCCCGATGCCGGCTATCTCCTCGGCAGCAGCCTGCCGATGGCCATCGGCTGGATCGGCGGCACGGCGCTGGGATATGCGCTGCCGCTCGCGCCGGCGGGTCCCCTCGCGGCCGCGGCGGCGCTGTTGCCGCTCGCCTTCGTCGCCGCGCTCCTGCCGGCGCAGTGGCGGGGCTGGCGCAAGCTCGTGCCCTGGGCGGCATCGGCCGGCGCGGCGCTCCTCGCGGCGCGGCTTTTCGGGGAGAGCTGGGCGATGCTGATCGGCGGCGGCGTCGGGACCCTGGTGAGCGCGGCCCGCGGCGAGAATGATTGACCCGGGTGTCCTTGCGGCGATCCTCGTGGTCGGCGCGGCAAGCTACGCGATGCGCGCTTGCGGCTTTCTTGCCGCCGGCGCGCTGCCGGAGAGCGGCCTCGTGCCCCGCCTGCTGCGGCTTGCCCCGGGCAACCTCTTCATCGCCTTCCTCGCCGCGGGCTGCGCCGCGGGTGGCTGGCCCAGCCTCGCCGGCGCGCTCGCCGCCTTCGCCGCGATGGTCGTCACGAAGAGGGAATGGGCGGCGCTGGCTGCGGGCTTCGCCGCCGCCGCCGCGGCTTCGGCGATGCTCTCGGTGTCTTAAAAGGCGGCCAGGCGCCGCCCGCAGCCTCACGACGGCGCGCGGCACAACGGGCGGCGCCGGGCCATCTCCGCGAAATAGCGCGACGGCATCTCCATGAGAGGCCGGCGCTGGCGCAGCCAGCCCTCATGGTCGACCGGGCCGTGCATGCCCTGATTCGCCGGCAGCGTCGGCCAGGAGGGGACCTGCAGCCAGAGCCGCATCATGTGGCGCCGGCGCGGGATCTCGGGCCAGTCCTCATAATGGGTTCGGCCGTGGAGCAGGATGCGGTTGTTGAGGAACTGGATGTCGCCTTCGCCGATGCTCATGTCGAGATGGACATCGGGCGCGGCGGCGAGGCGCTGCAACGCGTCCAGAGCTTCGGTTTGCCGCGGCGTCATCACCGCATCGCCGGCGGCGACGGCGCGCCGCGCATAGACGCCCGACAGATTGCAGCTGAACTCGCCGCTCGCCTGCGAGAAGATCACGACCTTTTTGGTGATGGCCCCCGAGCCGTGGCTCGCATCGAGCTCCATGCGGCGGAAGACGTATTCGCCGTAGAGCTGCTCCAGCAGGTCGGGGCGCGTCGCCAGCAGCGCGTTGTGGAGCGCGGCGGCGCTGGCGATTCGGCTCTGTCCGCCCGATTTCGCGGCGCGCACGCAGATGAGCGCGACGATGTCGCAATTGTCGGTGTGCATGCCCTGCGCGCCGCCGGCGTGATAGCCGCGAGCCTGCGCCTCGACGTCGCTGACATCGATGACATGCCCCAGGAGCTCGCCCTGGTGGGATTGCGGCAGCGGCCGCCCGACATGGGCGCAGAGGCCGAAATAGATGCGCGCCAGATCATCCGCCGCATAGCGCTCGCAAGGGAGGCCGCGCAGCAGCAGGAAGCCGACGCCGCGGCGCAACCGGTCGCCGAGGCCCGACAGCATCGTCCCGAGCGTCGGCAGCGGAAAGCTGTCGGGCCCGATCTCGGGAAAGTCGCGCTCGCCCAGCGACCGCAAATGGCCGAGCGCCGCCTCGATCTCGGCGATCTCGGCGGCGGAGAGGCGGTGCATTCCCGCGCTTCGGTAATCGAGACCGGCGCCGCGCCAGGCGGCTTTGCCCGCGATCGGCCGGAGGCTCATCCGCATTTCGAATAGCCGCAGCTCGTGCACTGGTCGCAGCCTTCGATGCGGATGAGCGCCGCCTCGCCGCATTTCGGGCATTGCGCCATCCGCGCGCCGACGGCGGGCGCGCCGGGAGCCGGCAGATTCGCCACCTGGCGCGCCGCGATCGCCTTGGCGCCGTCGCCGCGCGCCGGCATGAAGCCGATATCGATCATGTGGCGCTCGATGACGTCGCCGATCGCGGCCAAGAGCGAGGGCACGTATTTGCCGCCCATCCAGGCGCCGCCGCGCGGGTCGAAGACGGCCTTCATCTCCTCGACGACGAAGGAGACGTCGCCGCCGCGGCGGAAGACGGCGCTGATCATGCGCGTCAGCCCCACCGTCCAGGCGTAATGCTCCATGTTCTTCGAGTTGATGAAGATTTCGAAGGGCCGGCGCCGTCCGTCCTGCACCACGTCGTTGATCGTGATGTAGATGGCATGGTCGCCGTCCGGCCATTTGATCTTGTAGGTCTGGCCGGGCAGCGCCTCGGGGCGCGACAGCGGCTGCGTCATGTAGACGACGCCGCCCGCCTCGTAAATGTCGGCGGGCTTGGCGCCGGGCGCCGGGAGCGGTAGCTCGGGCTCGCGCTGCGCCGCCTCCTTCGCCTTCTCCTCCGCCTTCTTGACGGCGAGGACGGCGCCCGTCACCTCGTTGGGGCGATAGGTGGTGCAGCCCTTGCAGCCGAGCTCATAGGCCTGGAGGTAGACATCCTTGAAGGCGTCGAAGGCGATTTCGGCCGGCAGGTTGATCGTCTTCGAGATCGAGCTGTCGATGTATTTCTGCACCGCCGCCTGCATGACGACATGGTCGCCGGGGGCGAGGGTCTGGGCATCGACGAAGCAATCGGGCAGCGGCGCCGTCTCGCCTTTGAGGCGTCGGAAGAGGCGGTAGGCGTAGTCGCTCACCTCCTCCTCGCGCCGCGTGCCGTCGGGCATCAGCACGTGCCGCGTGTAGCGGAAGGAGAAGACCGGCTCCAAGCCCGAGGAGACGTTGTCGGCGAAGAGCGAGATGGTGCCCGTCGGCGCGATCGAGGTGAGGAGCGCGTTGCGGATGCCGTGCTTCTGGATCGCCTCCCGCACATCGGCCTCGAGCTCGCGCACCGATTCGCCGGCGAGGTACTTCTCGCGGTCGAAGAGCGGGAAGGCGCCCTTCTCGGCGGCGAGCGCCGTCGAGGCGAGATAGGCCTCGCGCCGCAGCGCCGTCATCCACCCCTCGGTTAGCTCCACCGCCTTGGCCGAGCCGTAGCGCACGCCGCACATGATGAGGGCGTCGGCAAGGCCGGTGACGCCGAGCCCGATCCGCCGCTTCGCCTTGGCTTCGGCGGTCTGCGGCTCCAAGGGGAAGCGCGAGGCGTCGACGACATTGTCCATCATGCGCACGGCGAGCGGCACGATGCGCGACAAGGCCGCGAGATCGAGGCGCGCATTCGCCTCGAAGGGATCGAGCACGAGGCTCGCGAGATTGATCGAGCCGAGGAGGCACGCGCCGTAAGGGGGCAGGGGCTGCTCGCCGCAATTGTGAACGTAGAGGCCGTTGGCGTCGAATGCGTTGACGCCGGGAATGCTCGCATCGAAGACCGGCGCCTCGCCGTCTGGCTCGACGCTCGCGATCTCGGCGAGAAAACGCTCTCGGTTGAGCCGGCGCCGGTACGCCGCGAGCGAGGCTTCGAGGCGGCGACGCTTGTCGGTGTCGCAGAACCCGACCTCGGCAGCGAAACGCGCTACGTTCTCGTTGGCGATTACCAGCTCGTGCTGCGCACGGTGAGGATAGGGCCGCGAGCCGCCATGGCCGTCCGGCATCTCGCGTGTGCCGGCGGCACGCCGGTTCCGATAGATAGCAGAGCCGATGCCGAGGCGGAGCAGCATACGCTGTACCGCTTCGAGCCGGGTGATATCGCTCTGCGACAGACGGATGCTGATGCCATTTTCCTGCGTGCCGAGAACCGCGCCATCCGCATCGAAGAGCCCGCTGAGGAAGCCTCGATAGAACGCGCTCGAGCCACGCTCGATCTGCGGCGTAACAGCTTTCTCTCCGGGCCGCAGCTCGAGCTCCGCCGCGATCCGCTTGAGGGCGCCGAGCGACAAGCGATGCTCGCCGCGGCCCGGCACGAGAACCCAGCCCGTGAAGTCGCTGCGGTGCGGCAGGGTGCGGGCGGCGGCGAGCGCCCGGTCCATGACGCCCTGGACGCCAGGTCGCGCACATGCTCCGCAATTCGCCGCGATCTCGCCCGGCCAGACCGAAAGAACAGCCTTGTCCTTCTTGAGGGTTCCGTCGCCGACGAGCAGCCCGACCAGGTAACCAATATCGGCGTCATATGCCCCCGGCCACTCCGCATGCGCGCGGTGATCGTTGAGCACGACGAGATCGCCTGCTTTCAGCTCTCCCGCGGGCCGCCACTCGCGCCCGATGGCATGTCGCGTCCGGCTGGCGGCGACCAGAACCGGATGATCCGCGGTAAGGCGGAGCGCATGACCCGCGCGGGTCGTCAAGCGCAGCACCGGCTTGGTGCCGGTGGCGAAAAAGCCCTCCGCTGCCGAGGAGTACGGTTTCCCGTCTATGATCGCGGTGAACGGCCGTCCGACGAGCTCCGCGACTTGTCTCGGACCCTCCTTGGTTTGGATCCAAGTCTCGGCCGTCACGCATGGGTTCGTCGCATTGATGGTCTCGCAATAATAGAGATTGTTCCGCCTGTTGATGCGGTCGATGAAGATGACGCCCGGTTCGGCATAGGCGTAGGTCGCGCGCATGATCTTGTCCCAGAGCTCGCGCGCCGGCAGCACCTTCCAGGTCGTGCCGGCGAATTTGAGCTCCCAGGGCGCGTCCTCCTTGACCGCGGCCATGAAGGCGTCGGTGACCAGCACCGACAGGTTGAACATCCTGAGGCGCCCGGGCTCGCGCTTCGCCTCGATGAAGGCCTCGATGTCGGGATGGTCGCAGCGCAGCGTTCCCATCATGGCGCCGCGGCGGTGCCCGGCGCTCATGATGGTGCGGCACATGGCGTCCCACACATCCATGAAGGAGAGCGGCCCCGAGGCGTCGGCGCCGACGCCCTTGACGGGCGCTCCCTTCGGCCGCAGCGTCGAGAAGTCGTAGCCGATGCCGCCGCCCTGCTGCATGGTCAGCGCGGCCTCGCGCAGATGGGTGAAGATGCCGGACATGTCGTCCGGAATCGTGCCCATGACGAAGCAGTTGAAGAGCGTGACGTTGCGTCCCGACCCGGCCCCGGCGACGACGCGCCCCGCCGGCAGGAAGCGGAAGCCCTCGAGCGCCTCGTAGAAGCGCTCGGCCCAGAGCGCTCGCTCTTCCGGCCGCTCCGGCTCGGCGAGGGCCCGCGCAATGCGCCGCCAGCTGTCCTCGATCGTCTTGTCGAGCGCGACGCCGCCTTCGCCCTTGAGGCGATACTTCATGTCCCAAATCTGCTGCGCGATCGAGGCGACGCTCGCCATGGGTTCACCCGTTTCTCAATCTCGTCCGCCGAGGCTCAGCCCCTTTACGTCGTGCCCGCGCGGGCGGCCATCCAGGGCCGCGGCTCTGGACTCCGGCTCTCCGCCGCGCCTTGGCCGGAATGGCGACGAGAAGGAGGCTGCGCGCCTCGCGAACGACAGATTAGCACGAAATCATGGAACAAAACATGAATCATTCCGCACCGACATGCTTCACCCGGCGGCGCGCAGCGAGGGGGAGGGGGTATGGCCTTCGGCCTCGGCGACGAGCCGTGCCGTCGCCTGCTCGATCCGCTGCTCGAGCTCGGCCATGACGGCGCGGCGCGGCGCGCCCGGCGCGATCGCGGGCAGGATCTCGATGGTGATGCGACCGGGCCGCTTGAGGAAGGCGCGCCGGCCCCAGAAGAGGCCGGAATTGACCGCCACCGGAACCAGAGGCAAGGCGAGCTGCGTATAAAGAGCGGCAACGCCCGGTTGGTAAGGCCGCCGCGTCCCGACCGCCGTGCGGGTGCCTTCGGGAAAGATGGCGATCGGCCGAGCCGCCTCTGCGGCGGCGCGCGCCCGCGTCATCATCCGCTTCAGCGCGCCGGCGCCGCCGCCGCGGTCGATCGGGATGGCGCCGGCGCGCAGCGCATACCAGCCATAGATCGGAATCCAGGCGAGCTCGCGCTTGATGACGATCGCCGGATCCGAAAAGACGACCGGCAAGGCGAGCGTGTCCCAGGTCGATTGGTGCTTCATCGCGATGATCACCGGGCCGGGCGGGAGAGTTTCCGCGCCGCGCACCTCGTGCTCGAGGCCGACCGTCCAGGCGAGGATGCGCAGGCATCCCCGCGACCAGAGGCTGCCGAAGCGCATGATAATGCGTCGCGGCGCGAGGAGCAGCGGCAAGCCGAGAATGCCGACGAGCGCCGTCCACAGATAGAAGGCGATATTGAAGAGCAGCGCGCGCGCCAGAATCATCCGCCCTCGGCCTTGGCTCCCTCGGATTGCGGCGCCCCGGCGGCGATCGGGCCCTCCACCGCCGCGCGCAGGACGGCGCCCAGATATTTGTCGTACTCGCCGATGATGAGCGCGGCGGTGCCGGGCCATTCCCACCACTCCGCGAGCTTGACGCGGGCCGGGAAGACGGGATGGGCGATGATGCGGATGTCGGGCAGGGCGCGCCCGAATTCGAAGAGGCTGCGGCGCATGTGGTAGCTCGCGGTGACGAGGCGCAGCGAGTGATAATTCTCGCGCCGCATCCAGGCCGCCGTCTCGACGGCGTTGCCGAGCGTGCTGTCGGCGCGGTGCCCGAGCACGATGCAGCAATGGACCCAGGCCGGGACGTTGGGCGAATGGCGAAGAAGTTCGGCCAGCGGGACGCCCTGATGGACGCCGGAGACGAAGAGCTTCTTGGCCTTGCCCGCGACCAGGAGGTCGAGGCCGTGTTCGAGGCGCAGGCTGCCGCCGGTGAGGACGACGATGGCGTCGGTTGGCGTGTCGGGGTCTTCGATCGCGCTCGGGATCGACTGCGCGAACCAGACGAGGCCGGCGAGCCAGGCGAGGGCGATGCCGGTGGCGATCGCGGGCAGTGCGACGCGGCGCCGCCAGCGCCGGCGCGGCGCCAGGGCGAACTCGCCCCGGGTCTCCGCCGGATGCAGGCTCATGGCATCCGCGCCAGGCTGCGGAGGACGGTGACGCGCGCCGTGACCAGCGCGACGAGACCGGCGCCGGGGAGGAGAAGGGCGAGCGCCGTCCAGCCGAGCGGCGTCAGCGCGAGGCGAGGGAGGCCCGCCGCCATGCCGGCGAGCGAGGGGCTGCGGCCGGCGGCGGCGAACCCCGCCAGGGTGAGCCCGCCCGCCGCCAGGCCCAGCAGCCCGCCGCGCAGGCCGAGGCGCAGCGCCTGCCATTGGAACTGCCGGGCGATGTAGGTGTCGCGCGCGCCGATGAGGTGCAGGACCTCGATCGCGCCCTGATGGATGGCGAGACCCGTGCGCGTCGCGAAGACGATGCTGAGGACCGCGGCAGCTCCCACCAGCAGCACGATGGAAGCGCCGAGGATCTCGGCGGCGAGCGCCGTCCGCAAAAGCGGGTCGACCCAGCGATGATGGTCGTCGAGGCGGGCTTCCGGCGCCGCCGCCGCGAGGCGCGTCGCGAGCGCTGCTTCATCGAAGCCGGCTCCGCCATCCGTGCGCAGATCGATGAGGCGCGGGAGGTCGAGATCGCCTGGGTCGAGGCCGGCGCCGAGCCAGGGTTCGAGCAGCTTCACCGTCGCCGCCTTGTCGAGGAGATCGGCTCTCCGCACACCGGGCGTGGCGCGCAGGACGGCGAGAACGGCGTCGTCCCGCGCGGCATCGCCGGGCGGCAGCTCTACGGTGAGCGTGCCGGCGAGGGCCGCCTGCCAGCGCTCCGCGGCGCCATGGAGCGCCATCATGCCGGCGAGTGCGAGGGCGGCGATATAGACCATCAGCGCGACGATCCAGGGGAGGAAGCGGCCCGAGCCGTCGCGCTCCAGCGGCAGGTCGAGCGGCCCGCCGAGAATCCGCCGGAGCCCGCTCACTGGTATTCCGCCTGAAGCTGCATGGTCGTCGTCAGCTCGCCGCCTTCAAGATGGAGGCGCGTATGCGGGAAGCGGCGAATGAGGCTCTCGCTATGTGTCGCGATGACGATCGTCGTGCCCTGCCGGTTGAGCTCGACGAAAAGCCGCAGGAGGCGCTCGGCGCCGCGCTCGTCGACATTGCCGGTCGGCTCGTCGGCGAGAAGGAGGCTGGGCCGGCTGACCACGGCGCGGGCGATGGCGACGCGCTGTTGCTGGCCGCCCGACAAGGTGGCGGGCCGCGCATCGAGATGATCGGCGAGGCCGACCCAGCGCAGCAGCTCGGCGACGTTGTTGCGGACGCGCTCGCCGCGCAGCCCGGCGACGCGCAGCGGCAAGGCGACGTTGTCGAGGGCGGAGAGGTGCGGGATGAGACGGAAATCCTGGAAGACGACGCCGATTTTCCGCCGCAGCGCCGGCAGCTCGCGGCGCGGCGTCGTCGCGAGGTCGTGGCCGAACAGCGTGATGAGGCCGCGCGAGGGGCGCTCGGCAAGGTAGATCAGCTTCAAGAGGCTCGACTTTCCGGCGCCGCTCGGCCCCGTGAGGAAATAGAACCCGCCCGGCGCCAGACGCATGGTGATGTCGCGCAGCACCTCGCGGCCGGCGCCGTACCGCATCCCCACATTGTCGAAGCGAACCAAGGCGAGATGCCTCCGGCGTCCCCACGCGACGTGCAACCCGTGCCCGAGCCGAAGCCGAAGATGGCAGAGGCGGCGCGGCGCGTCCAGCGCGACGGGCCGCGGCGGCGACATGGCGCGCTCGCCGCGGCATCCGCGGCGGCGCGCCAGCTTGCCTCGGCTATCGCCAAGTCATATAAGGTGAAAAGTTCCTGGCGCCGCACTCCGATGATCGTCACCTGCCCGGCCTGCTCCACCCGGTACCTCGTTGACCCGCAGGCGCTCGGCAGCGCGGGGCGCGTCGTCCGCTGCGCACATTGCGCGAAGACCTGGCACCAGGCGCCGCCCGATGATGCGCCGCGCTCGGTCGATCTCGCCCTCGAGGATGACGAGCCGCCGCGCATCCTGGCGCCCCGCCCGCCGCTTTCATCGCCGCCGCGCGGGCGCCGCTCCTGGGGACTCGTCTGGCTCGCGGCGCTCGTCGTCCTTCTTGTCGGCGGCATCGCCGGAGCCGTCATCGCGCGCGACGAGGTCGTCGCCCTCTGGCCGCCCGCGGCGGAGCTCTACGCCAAGGCCGGCTGGCGCGCCACCCCGCCGGGCCCCATCTTCGAGATTCGCAAGACGACGCCGAGCCTCGAGAAGGAGAATGGCGTTCCCGTCGTCGTCGTCGAAGGCGAGATCGCCAATGTCTCGAACGTCGCCCACGACGTGCCGAAGCTGCGGGTCGTCTTGAAGGACAAGGACGGCAAGGAAATCGAGCAGTCGACCGTCGCGGTTCCGGGTCCCCGCCTCCTTCCCGGCGCCAGCGTGCCGTTCCGCGCCAGCATCCCGCAGCCGAGCACCGCCGCGACGAGCGTCGTGGTGATGATCGCTGACGAGGGCTGACGGGCCGCCGGCGCGGGATCGGCGCCTTATCATGGCCGCCATCCTCGTCGCCGAGGACGACGGCGCCGTCAGCGCCTTCGTCACGCGCGCGCTCGTCCATGCCGGTCACGAAGTGCGCGCCGTCGCCGACGGATCGGCGGCGCTCGCCGCGCTCGCCGAGCGGCCCTTCGACCTCCTCCTCACCGACATCGTCATGCCGGAGCTCGACGGCATCGCGCTCGCCCTCAAGGCAAGCAAGGAGTTTCCGGCGATGCGCATCCTGCTCATGACGGGCTTCGCGGCCGAGCGCCAGCGCGCGCACAATCTCGAAGCCCTCATCCACCGCGTCATCGCCAAGCCCTTCACCCTCGCCGAGATCTGCGCCGCCGTCGACGGCGCGCTGCAGGGATGACCGGCGGCGCTGTTGCGTTCGCCTCGCTGCGCTCTAGGATGACTTCGGCGGCTCCTTCGGCCGTCCGTTCCGCGGAGCGATGATGAGCCGGCGCGACCTGTTTCCCCCGATCGAACCCTATTCGAGCGGCCGCCTCGCCGTCGATTCGCGCCACACGCTCTATTGGGAGCAATCCGGCAATCCGCGCGGCATTCCGGTCGTCTTCCTTCATGGCGGGCCCGGCGCCGGCGCGACGCCGACCCACCGCCGCTTCTTCGACCCGATCGCCTACCGCATCATCGTCTTCGACCAGCGCGGCGCCGGCCGCTCGACGCCGCTCGGCGAGCTGACCGACAATTCGACGCGCCACCTCGTCGCCGATATGGAGGTCCTGCGCCGCCATTTCGGGGTCGAGCGCTGGATCGTCTTCGGCGGCTCCTGGGGCTCGACGCTGGCGCTCAGCTATGCCACCGCTCATCCCGAGCGCTGCCGCGCCCTTGTCCTGCGCGGCATCTTTCTCTGCCGCAAGCGCGAGGTCGACTGGTTCCTCGGCGGCATCCGCAACATCTTCCCCGAGCCCTGGCGCGCTTTTGCCGAGGCGATTCCGGCGGGCGAACGCGACGATCTCCTCGTTGCCTATTACCGCCGCCTCACCGATCCGAGCCCGGCCGTGCACATGCCGGCGGCGCGGGCCTGGAGCCTCTTCGAGGGAGCGTGTTCGACGCTCCTGCCCAGCGCCGATACGGTGGCCGCCTTCGGCGAGGACCGGATGGCCCTCGGCCTCGCGCGCATCGAGGCGCATTACTTCATGCACGAGATCATCGCGCCCGAAAACGATCTCATTACGCGACTCGACCGAATCCGCGCGATCCCGGCGACCATCGTCCAGGGGCGGTACGACATGGTCTGCCCGATCGTCACCGCCGACGAGCTGGCGCGCGCCTGGCCCGAAGCCGAGTATATCGTCGTTCCCGATGCCGGCCATTCGGCGATGGAACCCGGCATCCGCGTGCAGCTCGTGGCGGCGACCGAGCGCCTCAAGCGCCTCGCCTGAGCGCGCTCCTCGCGGCCGACCCTGGCGCGCCGCTTTTCCTTGCCAGGACTCGCGTCTTCCGTAAGATGGCGCAACCGATAGGTGGTTCGCGGGGGGCCAATGACCACAAAATGGCGGGGCCGGCTGCTCGGCATCATCGCTTGTGCCGCAGCCGGATGGGCGGCTGCGGGACCCGCGGCGCGCGCGGCGGATGCCGCGCATCCCGCTTCCGACGATCCGCCCTATCTCTCTTTCGCCGCCGGCGGCTTCGACATTCTCCACAACAACACGGCCGGCGAATTTCGCCTCGAATACCGCTTCGCCGATCGCCAGCTCTTCCTCTTCAAGCCCTTCATCGGCGTGCTTGGGACGACGGACAAGGCCTTCTACGGCTATGCCGGCCTGCGCGTCGACATCTATCTCGGGCGCCGTTTCGTGCTGATGCCGAACGCCGCCTTCGGCTACTACCAGCACGGCGAGGGCAAGAATCTGGGCGGCGTCGCCGAGTTCCGCACCGGCGGCGAGCTGGCCTACCGCTTCGATGACCGCTCGCGACTCGGCCTCTCCTTCAATCACATCTCGAATGCCGGCCTCTACAAGCGCAACCCCGGCGAGGAGGAGGCCGCCATCGTCTATTCGATCCCCTTCGACCTTCTCAAATAAGGCTCGCCTGAAGATCGCCGCTAGGTGCCGGCGGCGAGGGTGATCTCGGATCTCGTGGCTATCAGTGACAGGTCGAACGACACCACCGCCGCGCGCGCTCTTGGAGGAAGGAGCCTCCTACCCCTTGATTCCGGAGAACGCGATGCCGCGCGTAACGTGCTTCTGGCCGGCGAAATAGACAATCAGGACAGGCAGGCAGCTCAGCGCCGTCAGCGCCATCAGCAGATGCCAATCGGTAAAATACTGGTCCTTGATCGAGGCCATCTCGACCTGCACGGTCCGCATTCTCTCCGAGCTCGTAATGATCAGCGGCCACAAGAACGTATTCCAGACCTCCGTGAAGCTGAGCAGCGCGACCGAAGCGACGGCGGGCCGCGCAAGCGGGAAGTAGATCTTGACGAAGATCTGGAGTTCGTTGAGGCCGTCCAACCGCGCCGCGTCGATGAGCTCGCGGGGTAGCATGCGGAAGTATTTCAGCATCAGCAAAGTGCCGAAAGTGCTCGCCATCCAGGGCACGATCATGCCAGCGTAGCTGTCAACCAGCCCGTGTCCGCCGGCGCCAAGCAAGTCGTTGCCGCCGAACAGCGGCGCGTGCTTGAACATGACGAAGAGCGGGATCATGGTGATCTGCATGGGGATCATCACCGTGACCAGTCCGCCGGTGTAGATCGCCTCGGCGCCGCGGAACGGCAGACCGGCGAAGGCGTAGCCCGCGAGCGAGTCGACGATGACGATCGACGCGGTCGCCAGCACCGCGACTACCAGGCTGTTCCAGAAGCAGCGCCAGAACGCGTAGCGCTCGACCGCCTGCGCGTAGTTCTCCCATCGGACATGGGATGGCACGAGGCGGGGCGGCCACGCGAAGACGTCCTGGACCGGCGTCAGGGAGGTCACGAGCATCCAGATGAAGGGGAATACCACCAAGGCCATCAGGACGACGACGACCAGCTGGCGGATGGCCAGGCCGAGCCAGCGCGTCGAGCGGATCCGCAGCGGCAGGGAAGATCGCCGCATCAGCCCGCCGTCCGGGCGCGCCGCCCGGCCCCGATCAGCACGGCAGAGAAGAGGCCGATGACCACCGCGAGCGCGAAGGCCATCGCCGATGCGTAGCCCAGGCGCAGGAACTCGAAGGCCTCCTTGTAGGTCTCGAGCACCACGGTGCTCGTCGCGTCGGCCGGTCGGCCTCCGGTCAGGACGAGGACTTGGTCGAAGGCCTGGAACGCCACGATCGACGTCATCAGCATCACGAAGATCGTGACCGGCAGCAGCAGCGGCCAGGTTACGTCGAGGAACCGCTCGATCGCGCGCGCCATCCACCGTCGCCGCCTCGTGCAGCTCCTGCGGGATCGCCTGCAGCGTGTTCTTGGACGCCGCTTTGACGAGCTCCTTGGCTGCCTCGAGAGCGATCGGGGCGCGGCGGGCGATCGACCGTGCCAAGTCGAGGGTGCGCGCCTCGAGCTCGGCGCGCGGCAGAACGATCTCGACGAGTCCGATCTCACCGGCTTCGATGCCGCTGATGGGATCGGCGGTAAGGATGAGCCGCATCGCCTGTCCTTCGCCGACCAGCCGGGCAAGGCGCTGCGTGCCGCCGGCGCCGGGCACCATGGCGAAGCGAAGCTCGGTGAGACCGATCGAGGCGTCCTCGGCCGCGATGCGGATGTCGGCCGCGAGCAGCAGCTCCGCGCCGCCGCCGACGGCGTGCCCGTGGATCTGGCAGACGATCGGTTTGGGGAACGCCTCCATCTCCTCGAAGGCGCGCCGCGCATGGAGCTTGTTGTATCGCCAGCGATCGACGGCCGTGGCGCCTTTCCAGTCGTTGATGTCCGCCCCTGCGCATAGCGCGCGGTCGCCCTCGCCCTTGAGGATGACGACCGCACCTCGCGGCGCTTTCTTCGATCACGCGAGGACCATAAGGAGCGGATCATGCGCCGTCAGGCGTGCATTATTGTGGAGCCGGCACCTCCGGCTTGGTTTTGATGGGCGGCAAGCATCAGTTTCCCAAGCCCGCTCCGGATGAACAAACTGAGTAGTAATGACAGCTACGCCTTGCCGTAGCGCGCCGTCATTTCCTTTGCGAGCTTCGCCTCGGCGACGAGCTTGGCGCCCGCGAGCCAGAGCTCGGTGATCTTGCCGTTGCGGTCGCGGACGCGGCGAACGGGCTCGCCGTGGCCGGCAAAGCCGCCGGCGAGCGCGATGCGGCCTTTGTCGCGGCCGGTCACGTCGATCTCGCTCGCATCCATGAAGGGGTTCCCCAGCGCCGGGGCCGCGACCATCACCTTGTCGCCGGCGGCGACGAGGTCGACGGCGCCCCACACCGTCCACCAGCGGCCCGTCCAGTCGGCGAGCCGGCGCGAGGGTGCGCCATGCCGGGCGAAGGATCTGAGGATGTGGACCGCGCCTTCGAGCCAGGGATGGGCGAGCCCGTCGGCGGCGTTGGTGAGCACCGAGAGAGTCAGCTCCTGCTCAAGGAGCGTGTTTGTGCGGGTGATGTAGCCCTGGAAGCCGCCGGAATGGCCGAACCATTCCCAATCGCCGAAGGCGCCGCTGATGATGCCGAGCCCGTAATAGCGCTCGATGCTCGAATGCGGGTCGCGCCACTGGCGGCGGACCATCTCGCGCCGGCTCGCGAGCGAAAGGACGCTCTTGCCGGCGCGCGGCGAGAGCTGGGCGAAGAAGCGCGCGAGGTCGCCGGCGGTGGAGACGAAGCCGGTCGCCGCCGCCATCGCCTGCGTCGAGACGTCGCCCGGGAAGACGACGCGCCGGCCGAGCGGCAGCTTGCCGCTATGGCCGCTGGCAAAGGGTGTGCCTTTCGAGAGAGGCGCGTCGGGCAGCGTCTCGCCCAATCCCGTCGCATCGACGATCTCGCGCTGCACCCAGTCGAGATAGGGCTCGCCCGTCAGCCTCTCGATGACGAGGCCGGCGAGGGCGAAGCCGTGATTGGAATATTTGAAGCGCGTATTGGCTTCGATGGTGGGGCCGCCGGCGAGGTCGGCGCATAGCCGTTGCCGATTGGGGAACGGCCGGCGGCCGTGCCAGTGCCCACTATCGGCGCCGTCGCGGACGATGCCGGCGCTATGCGAGAGAAGCTGCGCGATCGTCGCCGCGGCGATCTCGGCGTGCAGATCAGGGACATGCTCGCCGACCCGGTCGTCGAGCCGCAGCTTGCCGCGCTCGCGCAGCTTCATGATGGCGGCGGCGGTGAAGCTCTTCGAATGCGAGGCGACGCGAAAGCGGTGGCGCGGGGTGAGGCGGGCGCCTGTGCCGAGATCGGCGTGGCCGAACGCCTCCTCCAGCACGACGCGGCCGCGATGCGCGATCGCGATGACGCAGCCCGGCTGCTCGGATTGCCGCATCTGGAACTCGATCCAGCGCGGGATGTAGTCGAGCGCCGGCTTCAGCCATCTTTCCATGGAAAATGCTCCCCCGCCGCTGCAGCGCGGCGATCATCTTGCGGTTGCGGGCCGCGGCAGGATAGCGCGCATCAAACCGGCGTGGCAGCGCTCACAAGAACTCGGTGAGGAGGCTTGCCGATCGACGCATGCCCCCATAGAGTTAGGGTCATAAGAAAGAAAGGACGCGACCCGCCGCTGCTGCGTCGTGTCGAAACCCAGGGGAGGAAGCATCATGAGGGAGTTCCTTCGCTCGGCGCCGCTGCTGGCGCTGCTCGCTACCGGCGTCGCGCTCGGCACCTCGCCGAGCTTCGCGGCGGAGCGGCATTTCACCTTCGGCTACGACCAGCCGCATTCGACCGGCTACGGTGTCGCCGCCGACATTTTCGGCGACAAGCTCAAGGAGCTCAGCAAGGGAGAGCTGATCATCGACCAGTTCCCCGGCGCGCAGCTCGGCCAGGAGCCGCAGATGCTGCAGAAGGTGCGAACCGGCGACATCGACTTCGTCATCAGCTCGACGGCCAACGCCGCGACCGTGCAGCCGGAATCGGGCGTGATGTCGATCCATTACGTCTTCAAATCCGAGGAGCACGTAAAGAAGGCGCTCGCCGATCCTGCCGTCGTCGCCGCGGTCGAGGACATGTTCCGGCAGAAGGTGCAAGGCGCGCATGTGCTGACCGTCATCACCCTCGGCCTGCGCAATTTCTACGCCAAGTTCGAGATCCACAGTATTGCCGACATCAAGGGGAAGAAAGTGCGCGTCCAGGCGACGCCGACCGAGGACACGCTCTTTCCCGCCTACGGCGCGCAGACCGTGCACATGCCCTTCGGCGACGTCTACACCTCGCTGCAGACCGGCGTCGTCGACGTCGCCGAGAACGGCATCAACGTCTATCTCTCGAACAAGCATTACGAGGTGGCGCCGATCATGTCGCTCTCCGAGCACGAGGCGAACAACTCGGTCATCTGGGTCTCGGACAAGGCCTGGAACAGCCTCACCGACGAGCAGAAGAAATGGGTGCAGGAAGCGGCGGATGTCACGGGCCGCACGCAACCCGCCAAGGCCTTCGACCTCGAGCACCAATCGGTGGCGAAGCTCGAGAAGATCGGCGTCAAATTCGTCAAGGATGTCGACAAGTCGGGCTTCATCAAGATCGCCGAGCCGATCCAGGACAAGATCGCGAGCGAGCTCGGCCCCAACGCCGTCAAGATCCTCGGACTGATCCGCAAGGATGAGTGAGCACTCCCCGGGGGGAGGCGCGCGGCTGAGGACCGCTGGCGCCGAGCCTCGACGCCTCGGCGCTCGTCGGAGCTGATGATGCGAAGCCGGCTCGTGCTGCAGACCCAGCGCCATCTCAAATGGCCTGTGCTCGATGTCTTCGAGGCCGGTGCCATGGTGATTTGCGGCATCGCCATCAGCGGCTTCACCACATCAGTCTTCTTCGACGTGCTGACGCGCACGCTCGGCCACCCCTGGCTCTGGCTGCAGGAGGTGACGAGCACCTTTTTCGTCTACGGCGTCTTCATCGGCGCCGCGGCGGCGACGCGGCGCAACGACCATCTCTACCTCTCCGCCATCACCGAGTCGATGACGGGCGCCACGCGGATCGTCGTCGAGACCTTCAACCGTCTCGTCGTCCTCGCCGTCGCCCTCTGCATGATCTATTTCGGCTATATCAACTTCCTGCAGGGGTTCGGCAATTTCCGCATGCCCTCGATGACGCCGCTGGCCTCCTATTACGCCGTCATTCCGCTGTCGGGCGTCTTCATCGCTCTCTTCACGGTGGAGCAGCTCGTCAATGGCTGGCGCAACGGCTTCGCCTCGCCGCAATCGGAGCCGAGGGCTCCCCCCCTGCCCATCGAGTAGAGGAGCGGCGCTCATGAGCAATGGCTGGCTCCTCCTGCTGATGGCCGGCCTCTTTCTCGGCCTCGGCTATCTCGGCGTGCCGGTCGCCTTCTCGCTCATCGCCGGGGTGCTGGCGGCGACGCTGCTGACGCCGATCAGCCTGCCCTCGATGATTGCCCAGCTCTTCAACGGTGTCGATTCCGAGGCGCTGCTCGCGGTGCCGTTCTTCCTTCTCGTCGGCGAGCTGATGACCTCGGCGAACGTCGTCGGCCGCATGATCAACCTGTCGCAGTCGCTGATCGGGCATGTGCGCGGCGGCCTCGCCCAGGTCGTCACGCTCTTCAGCATGTTCTTTTCCGGCATCTCGGGATCGTCCTCGGCCGATGTCGCGGTGCTGTCGCGCACCCTGGCGCCGTCGATGGCGCAGGAGGGCTACGACGCCGGCTTCACGGCGGCGCTCATCGCCTCGGCCTCGACCATGGCGAACCTCATCCCGCCCAGCATCATGGCCGTCGTCTACGGCGCGACCGGCAACGTCTCGATCGCGGGCCTCTTCCTCGGCGGCGTCGTGCCGGGCGTCCTCGTCGGCATCGGCCTCATGATCTACAGCTATTTCTTCGGGCCGAGCGGCTTCCGCAAGCCGCGCTCCTCCTTCGGCGGCATCGTCATCGCCGCCAAGGACGCGGCGCTGCCGCTCGTCATTCCCGTCATCATCATGGGCGGCATCCTCACCGGCTGGTTCACGCCGACCGAGGCCGGCATGGTCGCCGTCGTCTATATCCTCGTCGTCGCCATCCCCTGCCTCAATTGGCGGCATGTGCGAGAGCTGCCGCTCGACTTCGCCCGGACGGGGTTGCTCTACTCGATCCCGCTCATCACCGTCGCCGCGGCCTCCGCCTTCGGCTGGCTGCTGGCCTATCTGCGCGGCCCCGACATCGTCTCGGGCTGGATCACGCATGCCGCGGGGACCAGCCCCTACAGCATCATGTTCCTGCTGGTCGGCGCCTTCATCATCATCGGCGATTTCGTCGATGCCATCCCGGCGATCATCATCTTCATGCCGATCATCAACAAGCTGACCGATCTCGGCGGCATCAACCCGGTGCATATGGGCGTCGTCATCATCGTGACGCTCGCCTTCGGCCTCATCACGCCGCCCTACGGCCTCGCCCTGCTCATGGCGTCGAAGTTCGTCGAGGTCCGCTTCTCGGTGGCGCTCGTCCGCTCGCTGCCGCTCTATGTCGTGTTCTTCGCGACGATCGCCTTCTCGATCTTCTTCCCGGACATCGTGCTCTGGCTGCCGAAGCACGTGCTGCCGGAATCGGTGGGCTGCTTCAAATCGCCCGCCGGCACCGGCTACATCTGTCCTGGCTGAGCGGGCAGGGCGCGCGCATCGGCGCGCCGCCCTCCCACGTTTTTGCAGGGTTATCGCTGCCGTTCAGGAAGGGATCAGAAGCGCGGCAGGCCGCCCGACCATTGCTTGCGGATCTGCTCGTACAGCCCGTCATTGCTGTCGATGCGCGGCATGGGGCGGCTCGGCCGGCCGCCGGCGAAGCTCTTCGTCAGATGTTCGATAACGCTGCGATCATGCACGGATTGGTGCCGAAGCTGTTTGCGCAGACGCTCCTGACGCCTCATGGTCACCCCTCCCGCCTTGGACGGCCGTGCGGCAAATCCTTCGCCGCTTATAGCCCGGCTACCCTAGGGGGAAGCGCCGCAATTGGCAAGTTCCTCGCGCAAGCCCTTGTCGTGCAAGGGTGGATTCGCCGCGAGAGGGGTGTCGCGGATGGCGTTAACCAATCGCCCGCCGCCTCGCGATCCGCGCAGCGGTTGACCCGCCGCGGCGCTATTGCCCCTGGCCGCGCACCCGAATGCCGGCGCAGGCTTCATAGACCTTGACGACCGCCGAATCATCCTCGCCGCCATGCCCGGCCGCGGCGGCCATGAGAAAGAGCTGATGGGCGGCGGCTGCGAGCGGCAGCGGGAAGCGGAGCGCCCGCCCGGTGTCGAGGACGAGGCCCAGATCCTTGACGAAGATGTCGACCGCGCTCTTCGGCGTGAAATCGCCGTCGAGCATATGCGGCACGCGGTTGGTGAACATCCACGAGGCGCCGGCGCTGTTGGCGATCACCTCGAAGAGCGCGCGCGGATCGGCACCCGCCCGCGTTCCGAGCGCCATCGCTTCCGCTGCGGCCGCGATATGGACGCCCGCCAAGAGCTGGTTGACGGTCTTGACCGTCGAGCCGAGCCCCGGCTCGGCGCCGAGCCGGTAGACCTTGCCCGCCATCGCGGCGAGGGCGGGCTCGGCCTTGGCGAAGGCGGCGGCGGGGCCCGAGGCCATGACGGTAAGCGTGCCCGCGGCCGCGCCCGCGGCGCCGCCGCTGACCGGCGCATCGAGCATCAGGTGCCCGGTTTCCGCGAGCCGGGCGGCCGTCGCCGCGGCGAAGCTCGCCGGGACGGTGGCGCCGAGGAGAACGACGGCGCCGCGCGGCAAGTTCTGGACCGCCCCTGCGGCGCCGAAGAGCACCGCTTCCGCCTGAGCCGCATTCACCACCATGACGACGAGGAGGGCCGCATCGCGCGCGGCCTCGGCGGCGCTGGCGGCGGCATCGCCGCCGGCGGCCGCGAGGGCCTCGACCGCCTCGCGGCGAAGATCGAAGCCGGCAACCCGGAAGCCCTTCTGGACGAGGTTCCGGGCCATGCCCATCCCCATCGAGCCGAGCCCGATGAAGCCGATCCGCTGTCTTGCGTCGCTCGCCTCGCCCATTTGCCTCCTCCCATCGGCTGCGGTGTGCGCCACGGCGCAACTTAACAGCCGCCCGGCGTCGGCGAAACCGGCGGCGCGGCCTCGGATGACGGCCGATGCCCGAGATCCCGGCGGCGCGGGTCGCGCCGGCGCCAATCCGTGATATGGTGGCCGAGGAGACGAGGAGCGGCCGATGATTCGTCGGATTTTCGTTCCGCTGACCGGCGGCGGGGGTGATCCCGCCGCCCTCGCCGTGGCCTTCGCCGCGGCGGCGCGGCTTGGCGCCCATGTCGATGCGGCGCTTCTGCGCTTCGACCAGCGTTATACCCGGCCGAAATTGAGCGAGCCTCTGCCGCCCGGCCTCTTCGAGGAGATCGCGAGCCTCCTCGGCGACCATGATGCCGAGGAGGATGCGGCGGAGGGCCGTTTCGAGGAAGCGCGCAATGCCGCCGCGGCGCCGCTCTGCGACGAAGCGCCGGGGCCGGGCGGGCTTTCTGCGCGCTGGCTCGGCGTCCGCCCGGCCGAGCGCATCGTGCGCGACGGGCGGCTTTCCGATCTCATCGTCCTCGGCCCGACGCTGAGCCATGACAGCCAGCGGCCGAACGTCATCCGGCGGGCCGCGCTCGCCACTGCCGGCCGACCCTTGCTCCTCGCCTCGAAGCCGTCCCGCGCCAACATCGGCAGCCGCGTGGCGATTGCCTGGAACGGCAGCGCGAGCGCGGCGCAGGCGGTATCGGCGGCCATGCCACTCCTCGCCAAGGCGGCGGCGGTTCACGTCCTCACCGTGCCGACGGAACGGACGCGGTCGAGCGAAGGCGAGAGGCTGGTCGATTATTTGAAATGGCACGGCATCGCCGCCGAGGCGAGGGTGCTGGAGAACCGCGAGCCGGTCGGCAGCATGCTTCTCGCCATGGCCGGCGCGCTCGACGCCGATCTCCTTGTCATGGGCGGCTACATTCACAGCCGCCTTCAGGACCTCCTCCTCGGCGGCGTCACCGCGCATGTCTTCGCGCATGCGACGCTGCCGATCTTCATCGCGCGCTGAGAGGCGCCCCGGATCTGGCTTCCCGCGTCAGCTCACGGACCCGTTCCGCACTTCGATGGCGACGGCGGCAAGCCCCTCCTTCGTCATGCCGAGCAGCTGCGCCGCCTTCTCCGACAAATCGATGATGCGGCCGCGCACATAGGGGCCGCGGTCGGTCACCGTCACTTCCACCGAGCGGCCATTCGCAAGATTGACGATCCGGGCCCGGGTGCCGAGCGGCAGGGTCCGATGCGCCGCCGTCAGGCGCCGCCGGTCGAAGCGCTGGCCGCTCGCCGTCAGGCGGCCGTGGAACTTGGCGCCGTACCAGGATGCGGTGCCGATCTGTCGGAAGGCCTGCCACTGCGCCGGCGCCGCGGCCATGGCCCAGTCCGCCTCGCGCAAGCGCTGCAGAGCGGCGAGCGGGTCATGCCCGGTCGGCGCGGGAAGGACGAGCAGGGACAGCCCGATCGCGCCTGCCACAGAACGGAACCACATCGGCCTCCCGCGCCTCCTTTCCGAGCCAGATTGCGAGGATTCCCGGGAGCAGCCATCGTTGCGCCGCGCCCGTCTTCTCTCGCATTTTAGAGACGTTTGATCGGAATGCAGGCGATTTCGTGGTTAACAGTTAATTATCGTGCTTAATCGCCTTATTCTCCGGGAGAAATTGGCATCATTATGTCATCATTAAATATTCAAATCGTCTCGACGATGTTCTTCACATGGCAGAAGTTCGCTTGGGTCAACTCGCATCACTCCGGCAATGTCATGTTGCAGACGGCGACGTTGTTATCCAATATTGTCCGTCGTCACCTCGATCGCCACGGTGGCGAGGCCGGCTTCCTTCATGCCGAGCAGCTTCGCCGCCTTCTCGGAAAGGTCGATGATGCGGCCCGGGACATAGGGACCGCGATCGGTGACCGTCACCTCGATCGAGCGGCCATTCTCCAAATTCGTCACCCGCGCCTTGGTGCCGAGAGGCAGGCTGCGATGCGCGGCGGTGAGGCGTCGCTGATCGAAGCGCTTGCCGCTGGCGGTGAGCCGGCCATTGAAGCCCGGCCCGTACCAGGAGGCCGTGCCGATCTGGCGATAGGCATCCTTGTGATGCGGGTGATGGCGATGGATGCTCGGCGCGGCTTTCGCAGTGCTGATAAATGAAAGATCGTCGCCCTTTATGCGGACACCGGGAAGTATCAGTAGAACGCAGAAAATCGCGCCGAGGATCGCCCGAACGAGCATGATTTGTCCCGCATCCTTCCATTCATGCTTCATCATCTTTCATCATGAACAACAAGGAAGGCGTGTTTATGTTCCGGATTACACGCGGAATGTCGCGGAACGGGCGGATTTACCTGGACCGATCATCAGCCATCCGCGCGGCTCGTCTCGCTCGCGAGCGGCCTCGGCGCCGTGCTCTCGCGGCGGTCGCGGTTCGGAAGCCGGCGCGCGGCGTCATCGGCAACGCTTTCGCCCGCATCGGCCTGCTGCAGCGCCGGGTCCGCTCGCGGGGAGGCGCCGTCTGAGGCGATGCGGAGAAAGCGGATCGGCCGACCCGCGCCCGCAAGCCCGCCGGCAACGCTCGGCCCGGGCTTTCACCGATGTGTCGGGTAGGTGCGCGCCACTGCGCATGCGGCTATGCGGCGGCGACGCTCATGCGCAGCGCAGCACCCGGCGAATCTCGCTAGCGAGCTGTTTTTGCTTGTACGGCTTCGCAAAGAACGGGAACTGCTCGTGCGCGCCGTGCGACGCGAGCACCTCTTGCGCATATCCGGACGTCAAGATCACCTTGATCCGCGGGCGCGCGCGCCGAGCCTCCTTCGCGACCTCGACGCCGCTTATTCCGCGCGGCATGACGACGTCGACGAAGATCAAATCGATCGGCTTCGCTCCTCCGATGATGCCCAGAGCTTCGGCTCCATCCGACGCGGCGAGCACATGGTAACCGAGGGACGCCAGCACGGTTACCACGGTCCGGCGGACTTCCTCGTCGTCCTCGACGACCAACACCGTTTCTCCCGTCGTGCCGCCGGTATCGGTCGGGACTGACTTCACGGCCTTCTGCGTCGCCGGCAGATCCTTCGCCTCGGGGAGATAGATCGTGACCGTGGTCCCCTGGCCGGGCGCGCTATCGAGCATGACGTGGCCCCCCAGCTGATGAACCAGCCCGTGCACTTGACTGAGCCCCAAGCCCGACCCCTTGCCCGCACCCTTGGTCGTGAAGAAGGGCTCGAAGGCACGGGCGCGAACCTCGGCGGGCATCCCGAGGCCGGTATCCCTCACCGCGATCACGGCGTAACGGCCTGGATGCTGGTAATCAGCGTCGAGCCCGCCTTCGGGCGCATAGTCCTCGACCCGGGTCTCGACAACGACCCTGCCGCCTTGGGGCATGGCGTCGCGCGCGTTCAAGATCAGGTTGAGCAACGCCGATTCGAATTGCGTTTGGTCGATCAGGACATCGCAGAGAGAAGCATCGAGGCGCATCCCCAGTTCGATGGCTTCACCCAGCGCTCTCCGCAACAGCCCTTCGATCTCACGCAATACCGTGTTGATGCTGCAGACCTCCGAGTGCAGCACTTGGCGGCGCCCGAACGACAGAAGCTGCTGGGTGAGGCGCGCGCCGCGAAGAGCGGATCGTTCCGCCGCTTTCACGAACATCGCGCCACGCTCGCTCAGAGGCTCGGTCCGCTGAAGCAGGTCGAGATTTCCCAGGACCGTGGTCAAAAGATTGTTGAAGTCATGGGCGACGCCGCCGGTCAGCTGCCCGATCGCCTCGAGGCGATGCTTCTGCATGAGCTTGTTCTGGGAGGCCGCAAGCTCTTCATTGGCCTCCCGCAGCCTTGCGTTCGCCGTTTGGAGCTCTTGCGCGCGGGCGAAGATCTCGGCTTCCAGGTACTCGGCCCGTGTGCGAAGGGCGTCGGCCTCGTCCGGTTTCTTTGGCAATTGAAAGCGCACTTATTCCGTCACGTCGTGGACGTGATGAATGATGTAAAGCATGTTCCCGCCGTCGCCGAAGACGGGGGTGTTGATGGGGCTCCAGTATCGCTCTTCGAAAGAACCGTCAGGGCGGCGTATGTCGTACCGTTGCACCGCCAGGGCGTCGGGGCACCCGTGCTCCAGCACCCGCGTCAAGGAGGCCCCGAGGTTTCTCACTCCGGTCGCGTCCGGGTCTCCGGGATTGTCCGGAAAGACCTCGAAGAGAGAGCGGCCGATGATCTCCTCCCGGCGGGTGAGGGTGGCCCGAAGATAGGCATCGTTGACGCCGGGGATGGTCAAATCAGGCGCAAGCACCAGATAGGGGCAAGGCGCAGCGTTGAACAGCCTGCAGAAGTCGAGTTGAGGCTCGGCAGCGCTCAGGCCCTCCTTGTCGCCGCCCGGGTTGTGCGCGCCGGCATTTTTCCCGAACCCGAATTGGCTGCGCCGGGGCAGGGATGTCAGGTCACCGCTCACGTCAGACACGCCTCCTGGATGATTGGTACGCAGGCGAATATGTCGTGGACCTCAAATTCGTTGCGCGGCATCCGTTTCGGGAGACCCGCTGGTTTGCGGCCCCCTTTACGCTTCTTCCCACCAACGGGCACCGCTCTTGCTGTCGCCGGAGCGGTCGAGGATGGCGCGCCGCTTCCGAGAAGCGCCGCGGCATCGGCGCAGTCAATATAGCCACGAAACCTGAATAATACAATTAATAAAAATGCGACTTCGCAAACTACACTTGTTCATTACTTTGGGTTACTTGCGTCATCTCCGCAGTTGAAGGTTCACATGGCTGCCACACTCTGTACCGAAGCGTAACAGTTGGCTCACAAAACGTTACCGGCGGAAAATGAGTATTTTACGCCCTCTGTCCGTTTACCCCGGCAGGATGTCGAACGAGCGAACAACGATGCAGGAGGGCACATGGTGAATGTGGGGCGGCCGGAGAGGCTTCAGATCATGCTGAGCCCCGAGGAATTGGCGGCGCTCGACGACTGGCGCTTCGCGCATCGGATGCCGACCCGCGCCGCGGCGATCCGCGAATTGTTGAAAAGAGGTATGGCATCGGCCGTCGACGGACCGGAGCAGCACAAAAGGAAGTCGCGCGACTACAGCGTCGTCGAATGGAGGACGGCCGAGCGCAGGCCAAGTGGCAACGGCGGCGGCAGAGCGAACGGGAACAGCGGCGACTGAAGGGGCCGGCCCTCAGCCGCGAGTTCCGTGCCGTTCGAGGTCAAGGAGCACGTATCGCCACGCCTCGCCCCCCGGCTCGGACATTTCGAGCCGGCGTTCGCTCTTCGACTTGCGGATGAAGGGAGACTCGACGAGCCGGCCCGCGACGGGACGGCCGTCCATAATGATCCGAACGTCGTCGCCCGGCACGTATCTGCTGTCGACAAGGGCAAAGCCGATGTTCCGCCGCAGGCGGTAGGACCAGACGTGATTTGTCATGTCGCCGATCTTCCGTCCGTCCCGCTGAATGTCGAACCATGCGAAGCTCGGCGCAGCGCCGCAATTCCGATCACCTCGTCCGGCAGGTCGAGGTCGACATACCGGCCGAGACGCACCTCGAACGGGTTCGTGGCGGTGTCGCCGCCATAGGAAAGAAGACCGCCTTCGATGCGCTCGCATAAATTCGGGCTGCCCGGGCCGATATCCCAAGGTCGGCCAGCTTCCCGCACGATGTCGCTCTCCGGATCGCCATAGCCGGTGGGCATCAGCATCCGGTTATAGATCGTAAAGCTGGTCACCCGTTCTGTCAGCGTCGCCTCGAAAAAAGGGCGATGGGCGCAGGCGCGTGGACGGCGCGATGCCAAAGATCTGCCGGGTCATCATGAGCGAACTTCCATGCTCTCATCAGTTACGCACGCGTTTTACAGCGCGGCCGCGATCGCATGGAAGCCGGCGATCACAGGAGCCGTCGGTCTCAACATCCACCGGCACGGGCTGCGACGAGAACTTCACCATGGCGAGATCCTTGTCGCGATCCTCCCCGCCAAGGCTGAGGGAGAGCCTGACGGCGCCACCGCTCTTGCACCCCGTCCGGGAACACGATCCAATTTGGAGAGTGGCGTCCCCGGCGCCGACGATGATGAGCACTATATCTACGCCATAGCCCTATGAACAAGCTTCCGCGGGTTCCTCTTGCCTAGGCCATGGACTCATAATGCCTGAGCCAGAGGCGGACGGCGGCGAGCTTGAGCATGGCGAGGAAGTTGGAGGCGTGCTTTTCGTAGCGCGTAGCGATGCGGCGGCAATGCTTGATCCT
>Ga0070740_10000231_pt1 | contig 149847 bp, 171 predicted proteins | sample Coa_R2_FD_67286 | JGI IMG/M metagenome (GOLD analysis project Ga0070740, IMG submission 67286) | Surface soil microbial communities from Centralia Pennsylvania, which are recovering from an underground coalmine fire - Coalmine... | ecosystem: Environmental > Terrestrial > Soil > Unclassified ... | reverse complement strand
CCGGCGCGAGGAGCTCGCTGACGGAGAGGCTTTCGCCTCACGAAAAGCGCGGCCCGGGCCGAGAAACCGCCACGACGGAGCGCCGCAAGGCGAGCGCCGGAGCCTTCCTCCGGCGCGCAATGGAAGATGGTTGCGCCGGGCGGCGCTCCATCCCCCTCGCCTCTTATGGCGCGGGGCCGAACGACAAGGGCTCGCGCGCGAAATGCGCGCGGGAACGAAGGCGCTTGCCCAGAACCCAAACGAAAGGATTTCCGCCTTGGCCTTAAGAAAACAGCGCGAGCTTTTCCGCCGCGGACAGATTTTCGACCGGCGCGGGCGCAGAGGCCGCCGACGATTTGCCGCGGAGGCCCGCCGCGGGCGGTGCGGTCACAGCGGGTGCAAGCGGCGCGATCTCCTCTTCGGCAGAAATATCCGCTTCGATCACGGCGGTATCATCGGCCGAAATATTCTCGGCGATGAGCTTGGCCGCGGCTTCGATTGCGGCCTGCGCGGCGGTGTTTTTCGGGTTTTCCTCGCCGGCCGGCGCATCTTCCCACACAACGTCGCCTTCCGCCTCGGCTTCCAGTTCGGCCGCCGGCGGTGGATTTGGAATCCGCGGCACGGGATCAAGAATTTCGTCAACCACAAATTGTTGCAAGCCCCGGCCCGGCAGGGCGGGTCCGTTCAAAAGCGAGGCTTCCATCGCGGGCGCTTCGGCCGCGACCGCCACGGTCTCGTGCTTGCCCCAGATCAGGTTCATCGCCTCGATGCGGGCTTCGAGGAAATTCAGCACGTTCACGATCTTGCGGATGCGCTGGCCGGTCAAATCCTGGAACGAGCAGGCGGTATAGGTCTGCGTCATCAGTTCGTCGAGCTTGTCGCAGACGCCGGGTTCGGTGCCTTGCTCGCGCAGCGTCCAGGCGATTTCCTGCACCTGCTCGGCGGCGGTGAGGATTTCGGAGGTCGCCTGTTCGGTGGTGCTCACGATCGCGTCGAGCTCCACCGTGGCATCCCCGATCTTGCCCATGCTGTCTTCGGAAGGCTTGATCGCGGCGATCTCGGCCTTGGTGCGGGCGATCGCCTCCGACATATCGGCGATGGTGAGCCGGATGCTGTCCTCGTGCGCCGCTTTGGAGCGCGCCGCGAGGCTGCGCTCGAGCTTCTCGATCGCTTCCAGCACCTGCTTCGTGTCGGCATGGCGGTTCCGCCGCGCGTATTCGGCGAGAAACCAGCGCCCGCGTTCGGTTTCGTTGACGGCTGCCGCAATCGCTTCGAAATCGGCTTCGGAAAGAGGAGAGGAAGACTGCGACATTTGTGGCGGGATCCAGTAAGCGGAGGCGATACAAGTCTGCCGCGCGAATCTCTATGAATAGTTTACCGATGCGTGAATCCACGGCCAATACGGCGAAGCCTCCGGGCGCAAGCCGCGCACGGTTTTCGGCGGCCTCCGCTTACCTAGCCGCGTGCGTTGCACTCGGGGTCCAGACCCCGTTTTTACCGCTGTTTCTGGCGGAACGCGGCCTGTCGGCGGACGCCATCAGCTTTGCGCTCGCGCTCCCGATGGCGATTCGCCTCGCCGCGATGCCGCTCGCGGGGATTGTATCGGACCGCTGGGGCGTGCCGAGGTTCACGCTCATGAGCCTTGGCCTTATGGGCGCCTTCGGCTTCGTGTTCGTGGGGATGGCGCCGAGTGCCGGCCTGATCCTGCTTGCGATCGCTTTCGCGGCGGTATTCTGGACGCCGATCTTTCCGCTGCTCGACGCCTATGCGCTCCGGCTCGCCGCGCTCAAGGCGCTCGATTACGGGCGGGTGCGGCTGTGGGGCTCGATTTCGTTCATCGCCACCAATGTCGCGGCCGGATACCTGCTCAACTGGACGCCGGTGGTGCTGGTAGTGTGGGTGATTGCAGGCGGCATCCTCGTATTTGCGCTCTCCGCGCGCACACTGCCGCGCTACGCGCCGCCGCCTTTACACGAACGGCGGCAGCGGCTCTCGAAGCCTCCGCGTGTGCTCTTCCTCGGCGTGCTCGCCGCCGCCTGCGTACAGGCGAGCCACGCGCTCGTCTACGGCTTTTCGTCGCTCGACTGGCTTTCCAAGGGAGTGTCCCACGGTCACATCGGAATTCTGTGGGGGATCGGAACGGGGGCTGAAGTCGTGCTGTTTTATATCGGCACGAGCGTCACGGCGGCGGTCTCGCCGCTCATGCTGATCGCGCTCGGCGGAGTGGCGGCGGTTTTGCGTTTCGGCGCTTTCGCATTCGACCCGCCCGCGATGCTGATTGCGCTCCTGCAGTTGCTGCACGCCTTCACCTTCGGCGCTACGCATCTCGGGCTGATGGTGCTTCTTGGCAAATATATACCCGCGCATTCGGCGGGAAGATCGCAGGCTTATTCTTCCGCGGTGCTGGGAATCTTCATGGCGCTGGCGACGCTCGCCGCCGGGCCGCTTTATGCGCATTGGAATGTCGCGGCTTACGCGATCTATGCGGCGCTCGGTTGCATCGGGGCTTTGATCGCGCTGTTCGCGCTCTCGGCTCAGCCCCAGAGCGCGGGTTCGGGCGGAAAGACGGTCGCGCCTTCGTAAGCGAGACCCGGAGAGCGGTCTTTCGCGAGCAACAGCGGCCCATCGAGATCGACAAACCGGGCGCGGGCGGCAAGCAGCATTGCGGGCGCAACGCCAAGCGAGGTCGACACCATCGAGCCGAGCATGAGGATGAAGCCCGCGCGCTCCGCCTCATTGGCGAGCGCCAGCGCCTCGGTGAGGCCGCCGGTTTTGTCGAGCTTGATGTTCACGGCGTCGTATTTCCCTTTGAGCGAAGCAAGGCTTGCGCGGTCATGCGCGCTTTCGTCGGCGCACACGGGCACTATTCGCTTGATCGTTGCAAGTACGCCGTCTTCCGCGGCTGGCAGCGGCTGCTCGATCAACTCGACGCGCGCGGCCGCGCAGGCTTCCATATTCTCCTCAAGATTAGAGGCTTGCCAGCCTTCGTTCGCATCCACGATGAGGCGCGCATCCAGCCGCGCCGCGCGCACGCTGATGACGCGATCCACGTCGCCGTGCGCGCCAAGCTTCAGCTTGAGCAAGGGGTATTTTGCCGTCCGCGCGGCCGCGGCCATGGCCTCCGGCGTATCGAGGGAAAGCGTGTAGGCGGTGGTGACAGGCTGCGGCGCGGGCAGGCCCGTCAGCTCCCAGGCGCGCTTGCCGGCGCGCTTTGCGCCCAAGTCCCACAGCGCGCAATCGAGCGCGTTTCGCGCGGCGCCCGGCGGCAGCTTTCGTTGCAGCCCGCTGCGATCCAGCCCGTCCTCCACGGCCTTGCCGAGGCTCTCGATCGCGGCCACCACGCTTTCGGGCGTTTCGCCATAGCGCGCATAGGGCACGCATTCGCCGCGGCCGGTCACTCCGCCGCCGGAAATTTCCGCTACGACAACGGTGGCCTCGGTTTTCGCGCCGCGGCTGATGACAAAGCTGCCTGAAATTGGCCAGCGTTCGATGCGAACCGTAAGGCGAGGCATTTTTCCTTGTCTCTTGAGAGGGTTAAGGCTGTGGGAAGGGCCTCGACGGCGGCGGAAGCCGCTAGTATGACCAGCGGCAAAGCGCGCCTCAAGTCGCTGCCGTTCGGGGTGGGAGCCAATTCCGTGGGCGTTGAACCGGTGTTTTTGCAGAGCGAGTTGCGGGGCAAGAAGCTCGTGCTGTCGGCGCGCGGCGATTGGGTGGCGGCGCACGCAAACGAGATCGAGCCGCAAGTCGAAAGTGCGCTGAAGAAACAAACCAGGGTTGACCAGATCGAGATCGACGCCTCCAAGGTCAAGCGCGTCGATACAATCGGCGCCTGGCTGATCGAGCGGCTGAAGCGTAACTGGGAGAGCGGCGGAGCGAAAGCAGCAATCGTCGGTCTCGATCCGCGGTACAAAGTATTGCTCGACGAGGTGGCCGCCTCGAACCGCCAGCCTCCGGTTCCGCCGAAGCGCGAGACACCGCTTGCCGATACGCTCGCCTATATCGGCATGAGCGCCGCGGAGAGCTGGGTCGATCTCAAGGCGCTCATGCAATTTCTTGGCCACGTAATGGTCGCGGCAGGGCGCGTACTCATGCGGCCGTGGTCCTTCCGTTTCACGTCCGTGGTGAACCAGATCGACCGGGTCGGCTTCCGCGCCGTGCCGATCATCGTGCTCATCATGTTTTTGATCGGAGCGATTCTGGCGCAGCAGGGAATATTTCACTTCCGGCGTTTCGGCGCCGAAACCTATGTCGTCGATATGGTCGGCATTCTCGTGCTGCGCGAGGTCGGCGTGCTGATCGTCTCGATTATGATCGCCGGCCGTTCGGGCAGCGCCTACACCGCCGAACTCGGTTCGATGAAGATGCGCGAGGAAATCGACGCACTCCGCGTGATGGGGTTCGATCCGGTCGAAGTTCTGATCCTGCCCCGGCTGATCGCGCTTATTATCGCGATGCCGCTTTTGACCTTCATCGGGAGCATGTCCGGTCTCTTCGGCGGCGGGCTGGTGACATGGCTTTATGGCGGCATGCCGCCGGAAGTCTTCATCGAACGCTTGCGCGATGCGATCTCACGCTCGACCTTCGAAGTCGGCATGATCAAAGCGCCGTTCATGGCCTTCGTGATCGGGTTGATCGCCTGCGTCGAAGGCTTGCGGGTCGCCGGCTCCGCCGAGTCGCTTGGCGAGCACACAACCGCGTCGGTCGTAAAAGCGATCTTCCTCGTCATCGTACTCGACGGCTTGTTCGCGATCTTCTTTGCCGGGATCGACATGTAATGGCGCCGGCGCAGGAGAACGTCATCAGCGTGCGCAACCTGCGCGTCGGGTTCGGCCAGCGCGACGTGCTGAAGGATCTCGACCTCGATCTCAAGCGCGGGGAAATCCTCGGTTTTGTCGGCGCCTCCGGAAGCGGAAAGTCCGTCCTCGCGAGGACCATACTCGGCCTCCTGCCGAAGCGGGCCGGGACCATCGAGGCATTCGGCCGGAATCTCGACCAGGTCGGCGAAGAGGAGCGGCAGGCAATCGAGCGGCGCTGGGGGGTCCTGTTCCAGGGCGGCGCCTTATTTTCGTCCCTTACCGTCCGCCAGAACATCCAGTTCACGCTTCGAGAAAACCTGCATATGTCGCAGCGATTGATGGATGAGATTGCGGCCGCCAAGCTTGAGATGGTGGGCCTGCCGCCGGACACAGGCGCGAAACTGCCCGCGGAGCTTTCGGGCGGCATGGTCAAGCGCGCGGCGCTTGCCCGCTCGCTCGCGCTCGATCCCGAAATCGTCTTTTTGGACGAGCCTACTTCCGGTCTCGATCCCATCAGTGCCGGCGATTTCGACGATCTGATCCTGGCGCTCCAGCAAACTTTAGGACTTACGGTTTTCATGGTAACCCACGACCTGGATAGTCTTCACACCGTCTGTGACCGGGTTGCCGCGCTTTCCAACGGCAAGGTGATTGCAGTGGGACCGATCGAGTCGCTGCTAGAATCGAAGGATCCCTGGTTGCAGGCCTATTTCCATGGAAAACGGGGCCGGAGCCGGATGAGCGGAAAGAAGAAATAGCGCATGGAAACCCGCGCCAACTACGTTCTGATCGGACTGTTTACGCTCGCGGTGATCGTCGGCGCGTTCGCCTTCGTGTGGTGGTTCGAGCGTGCGTCCGACACCGGCTCGCGCGTGAGCTACGAGATCATCTTCGACGGCTCTGTCTCGGGCGTGCGCACCGGAAGCGCCGTTCTTTTCAACGGCATTCGCGTGGGCGAAGTGACGTCGCTTGCGCTCGATGCGAACGATCCCGGGCGGGTGGTTATGAAGATAGGCATCTCCCCGCAGACGCCCGTGCGACAGGACACGATCGCGTCGCTCGAATATCAGGGGCTGACGGGGATAGCATCCGTCGCGCTGCAGGGCGGGCAGCAAAGCTCGCCGCCGATCGCGGCCGAGCCCGGCCAGCTGCCGCGCATCCAATCGGAGCCAGGGGCAACAGCCGATTTCTACAAATCGGCGCAGAAGATCATGGGCAAGGTCGACGATGTAGTGACGCGTCTCGACCGGGTGATGGCGACGAATGAGAAGAAGATTAATCAGGTCGTGGACGACGTCTCGGCGTTCACGAATGTCCTCAGCAAACGCTCCGGCAATATCGACACGCTGCTCGTCGACGCGAGCGAGCTGGCGCGCAAGCTGAACGGGCAGGCGGACCGGCTCGACGGCATTCTCAAGAACGTCGAGAACTTCACCGGCGGCAACGACAAGAACGGCTTTATGACGGATTTGTCGGAAGCGGCGAAATCGGTGCGGGCGCTTGCCGACAGCCTGAACCGGACGGCGCCGGGCACCTTGAAGGATTACCAGCAGCTTGCAGGCGACGCTCGCCGGGCGGTCGGCGAGATCGAGCGCGTCGCACGCAGTATCAACCAGAATCCGAGTGCTTTTCTGTTCGGGCGCGGCGGAGGCAGCAATATTCCGAGCTATAGCGGGCGTTAATCCGATTGTATAAAACGACAGAAACGGTTTGAGGGGCAGGGAGTTTAAGGTGTCGAGTGCGGTGGGACAGCGCGGAGCCCGGCTTGGGCTCATTGCCGGGCTAGCGATTTGTGTCGCCGCTTGCAGCCTGCCCGCGCAACCCGTTCCGACCTACGACCTGATCGCGCCGCGCGATTTCGGCAAGCTCCGCCCCGCGCGCGGGCTGATCGAGGTCACGGTCCCGAGCGCGCTGCAGGTGCTGGATACCGAAAAAATCGTCGCCGAACCTTCGACCGGCGTCGTGACGTATCTCTCCGATGCGCAATGGAGCGACCGGCTGCCGAAGCTTTTGCAGGCGCGCATGATCGAAGCATTCGAGAATTCATCGCGCATCCGCACCGTTGCGCGCGCGGGCGACCGGGTGAGCGCCGACGCGCAACTCGTCACCGACATCCGCCAGTTCGGGATCGAAGGAAACCAGGCGGTGGTGGAGCTTTCGGTGAAGCTGATCGGCACGCGGGGCGGGCGGATCAACGCCGCGAAGATTTTCGTCGGCCGTGTGTCAGCGCCGGCGACTTCCGGGGGCGCGGCCGCAGCCGCGATCAACGACGCGCTGAACATTGTGCTCGTCGATCTCGTGAAGTGGACGTCGTCGAAGATTTAGGACGCGATGCCGACCTATATCGCGCTATTGCGGGCGGTGAATGTCGGCGGGACGGGCAAGCTGCCGATGGCCGAGCTCGCGGAAATATGCGGCGAAGCGGGCTGCAAGAACGTCCAAACTTATATCGCCAGCGGCAATGTCGTTTTCGACAGCAAAGCATCTCCATCGAAGGTGAAGACCGAACTGGAACGGCGTCTGCACGCTCATATGGGCAAGCCGGTCGGCGTGATGGTGCGCACCGTCAGCGAGATGAAGGCGGTGCTGAAGGCCAATCCGTTTCCGAAGGCTGAGTCGAAATTCAACGTCGTCATTTTTCTGGATGAAGCGCCGCCGCGCGATGCGCTGAAGCATGTCACCGGGCAGAAGGAGGAGAAAATCCGCCTCGGCAAGCGGGAAATCTTCGTGCACTACGGCAGCGGCATGGGGCGTTCGAAACTGAAAATTCCCGCCGCGAAGACGGGCACGGCGCGAAACATGAACACCGTCGCAAAGCTCGTGGAGATGGCAGAGATAAAGTGAGCTGCACTACGGCGAGGCCGCGCTCTTTTTCCCTCTTCCCTTGTGGGAGAGGAGAAGTGCGTACGCCGTGCCGTTCGGGCAGACAAAAACGGCCGGGAAATTTCCCGGCCGTTTTCTTACCCAGCGAAGGTTCGTTTAGCCCAACCGCCCCGAAGCGTGGGCGAGGAGGGTGTAGACCTTGCCCGTGTCGGAGGCCAGATAAGTGCGGGTGAGCACCTGGCCGCGGTCGTCGCGGCTCACCTGATCCAGGAGACGCTCGAACTCCTCGATGTAGCGGTCGACCGTCTCGCGGAATTCCGAGGAGCGGCGATATTTGCGGCGGATATCCTCGAATGTCTTCTGACCTTGCGAGGTGTAGAGACGCCGGGTGAGAGCGCCTTTTTCGCCGCGCTTGTGACGCTCCCAGAATTCCACCGCCGCATCGTGATCAACGAAGCGGGCAATGTCGGCGGAAAGCGCATCGAGCGACTCGATCGAGCGAAGCTGCGGCTCGGCCGATTTCGGTGCGGGTTCGCGCTCGATTTCGCGCGTGCGGCTGTCGCGGCGCGGTTCCTCATCGTGTCTGCCACGCAGGATCGCGTCCGCGAACCAGGTGCCGGTTGTGCGCTCCTCGCGTTCCTCCGGGCGCGAAGCGCGGCGAAGCGCGTCGCGGCCCACTTCACGTTCGATCTCGCGGCCGATTTCGCGAATGGTCTCGCGATCGCGGTTCGAGACGGCCTCGAGACGCGGGCGGGCGGACGATGGGTAATCGCCGCCGCGCGGGGCAGGGCGCACGGCTTCGGTCGCGGCCGCCATCACCTCGTCGTCGTTCACGGCCATGCGGCGCGGGCCGGCATGATCGATGCCCCGCGCGTGACGGTTCACGACCTCGTTCAGCTCCGCCAAGGCCTTGATCTGGTCGGCGACCAGGCGGCGCATCGCGGCCGTGCTTTCGCGCGTCTCGTGCGGCAATTCGAAGACGCCGCGCTTCAACTCTTGCCGCGTCTGGTCGAGCGAATGCTGCACTTCGTTCGCGACCTCGCGCAATTCGCGCGAAGCGTCGGCGAAGCGCTGATTCATGTCGCGGAAGAGGGTGTTCACTTCCGTGGTAGCGCTTTCGTAGACCGAGCGGAGCGCGAGCATGGTGCGGTCGCGCTCCTCGTTCGAGGTGTTCTTGATCGCGTCATATTGCTTGACGATCGACTGCGTGGAATTCGCAGTCGCGTCGGCGACAAGCTTGGCGATTTCCTGCGCCTTGTTCTCGGCAGCGGCCAACTGTTCTTCGAGGAGCCGGTTGAAGCGGCCGAGACGCTCTTCGAGATCCGAAGAACGCGTCGAGAGATGGCTGGTAAGCGCCTCGATCGCCTCGCGGCGCTCGGCGAGCGTCGCATCGATGCGGCGATGGGTTTCGCTCATGTTGTCGACGGCGGTCGCGAGGAAGCGGCCCTGATCTTCGAAACGGGCCGTGAGCGCCGAGACGTCGGTCAGCACCTTGCCCGAGACGTCGCGCATGTCGCGCAGCTGGCTGTCCATGTGCTGGATCGCGCTGTTCGTCGCGGAGATCGTGCCTTCGATCGTCTTCTGGAAGGTAACGATCTTGTCGGCGACCGCGCCCTCGATCGGGCCGAGATTGTCGACGACGCCCGCGAGCACGATCTTGAGCTGGCTGTTCGCCTCATTGAGCTTTTCGAGGACGCCGGTGACGTTCGATTGCAGCGTCTCGTGCGCGGAGGTGACTTCGCGGGCGCGGTCGACGAGGGTGAGGGACACCTTTTCGGCGAGCTGCGTGAAGCTCCGTTCCACTTCGGCGGCTTCGTTCCTGAGGCCGAGGGTGGTCTGCTCGATCTTGGCCGCAAGCACGTCGGCGGCGGCGATCGATTTGCTTTCCACCGAATTCGCGACGTTCTCGAGCCGGTTCACGACCATTTCCTCGAATCGCGCGACGCGCGTGTCGAGGCCTTGCGTCATTTCCAGCGCACGGTTGCCGAGCACCTGGTTGATCGCGTCGGTGCGCTCCGAAATGGTGCTCGCGATTTCCTGCGCCTTCGACGAGAAATACTCGCCCATACCGGCGAGGCTCTTGTCGACCGCTTCCTTGGCGGCTTTCGAGCCGTCGGTGATGGTACGGGCGAATTCGAGCGTGCGGTTCGCGAGCGTGTCGTTGAGGCTCTTGGTGCGCTCATCCAGCGTCTTTTCGACTCGGCCGATGCGCTGGTCGATTTCGGCGGCGACTTCCGCCGCCTTCCCGACGAGGCGCTGGTCGAGCGCGGCGAAATTCTGCTTGGTGGTCTCGTTGACCTTGTCGGCGCTCTTGGTGATTTCCGAAGCAATCTTGGCGCCGTGAATCTTCACAGTGTCGTCGAAATTCGCGAGGCCTTTGGCGATCTGCGCGGAAAGCGCAGCGGTGTCCGACATCACGCGGTCGGCGACTTCGCTGCCTCGCAGCACGATCGCATCCTCAAGCTGCTGCAAACGGGAGATCAGCGTTTCCTTGACCGCGTCACCTTTGGCGGAAAGCGAAGCTGACATCTCCTCGGCCGCCTGCTGCAGTTCTTCCATGGTGCGGATGCCGCGGGCGGCGACCGCGTTCGAGATTTCGTTGCCCATCTGGCTAAGCGTATCCGCGGCTTCCTGGCTGCGGCCGAGGAGGGCGTGCACAACCTCGTCGCCGGCGGCATTGATATGCGCGCGGGCGGTGTGGGTCTGCGTGATGAAGTTGTCGATCACGCGGTTCGTGACCTCGGTGATCGTGTTGTTCACTTTTTCGCTGACGCTGTCGACATCGAGAGCGAAGGACTGATGCACGCCGGAGATCGCCTCCTGCAGGCGGATCGCGTGGGTCATGATCGAGTCGCGTTCGCTTTGCAGGTTTTCAACGAGTGCGCGGATGCGCATTTCGTTTTCGTCGTAGGCACGCTCCAATGTCGCGACCTCCGCGCGGACAACCGACTCGAGCTCTGCCGCGCGCGCGACCGCGCGCTCCATGCCGTCGCCGAGCGCCGCGACCTCGCGGCGGATCTGCTGGCCGACGCTGACGAAGGCGTCCGACGCGATGCCCTCGGGCTCCGCGAAGCGCGAGGTGATTTCGGCCATCGCGCTCGCGACGAAGTGCATCTGCTGCGAGCGGCGATAGAGCGCGGCAAAGACGAAGAAGGCCGCGACGGGCAGCACGATCAGCGCAGCGAGCGGAATGAAGAAGGGCTGGTCGAACAGCTGGGAGATTCCGCGCATCGCCGCGAACTCTTCGGCGTAGCGGGCATGCGCGTAAAACAACTGACCCCCAGTCCAGAGAATCGAAGCGCCAAGCGCGATATAATACGGCATGAGCGACGGTGCGCGATGCATGTTCGCTAGGATCTGGCCCACCGACTGGCGATCGTCGTTGGCGGCGCCGAGCGGCGGACGAGTCATCCGCGCGCTCGCGCGTTCCTTTCCGCGCTCGTTCTGGCGTCCGGCGAATTCTTCGGGGCTCGGCGGGAGAGGCGGTACGGCCGTCGCGCCGGCGGATGGCGTTTCCGTTTGCTTTTCCGACGAGGGTTCGTTTTCCGGTTTCTGCTCGTTCGAAGACAGCGCCTGCTCAAGCGCCGCGAGCACGTCGTCGGAGTTTTCTTGTTTCTTGGGAGTATTTGCCATGATCGCTACAGCCTCGGGTACTGGATAAGGACGAATCCCGCAGGATCACCTCGTCTGCGCCACCCCTGACGCATAAGAAACGAGGATAAAGTCCACCGCGGGGGCATTCTATCCCGGTAAAAGCCCTGAGGGGAACGCCGCCGCCTAAAGCCTTACCAACATCGTTAACGCGGCTTTCACCGTAAAAACCGAGGCGGCGCTTGGGTTTGTGCGGTGCTCGAAAGCCACATTCCGCGGAAAACGGGGACGGAGGCGCGGTTCCGGCCGGGCCGGGGGAGGTGGGGTGTCAGTCTCCCCTTCAAACTCTATTTACCATGGCACCCTCAAGATCATGTCCGGACAACCTCGCCAGTGGGAGATGGGGTTATGGCTATGAACTTGCGCACTCCAAAAGCCGAAGCATTCGAGGCGGTTGCGAAAATGGGCGCGATCGATATGGAATTCCTGGACCGCGTCACATTCAGCGACCGCGGCCTTGCGCGCGAAGTCCTGCAAATGTTCGATCAGCAGGCGGATAGCTTGCTCAAGGTGATCCGGGATACGGAATCGGCGCGTATGCGGCTCGAGATCGCGCACCGGCTGAAGGGCGCGGCGCGCGGCGTCGGCGCTTTCCTGGTCGCGAAGGCCGCCGAGGAGATCGAAACCGCGTCCGACGAGATCGAGCTTGCGAATGCGGTGTCGCTTTTGACCGCGCGCGTTACGGAAGCGCGGCTTGCGCTCGCCGGATTGATCGGAAACGCCTGAACGGCCGCTTCCGCACCGCTTGATGCGGGCGCGGATTTTCGCCCATACAATACCGCTTCTTACCAACAAGCGGAGCGGGCGATGAAAATCGACGAGTTATTCGGTGTTGCCGGCAAGGTCGCGATCATCACCGGCGGCAGCCGCGGCATTGGCGAGATGATCGCCCGCGCCTATGTCGAAAACGGCGCGAAGGTTTACATCACCGCACGCAAGGCCGAGGCCTGCAACAGGCTTGCGCAAGAGCTCTCGAAATCGGGCGAATGCGTTTCCATCCCCGCCGATCTTTCCAGCACGAACGAGATCGAGCGTTTCGCGCGCGAGATCGAAAAGCACGAGAAGAAGATCGACATCCTCGTGAATAACGCCGGCGCGAGCTGGGGCGAGACCTTCGACAAATTCCCCGAGGCCGGCTGGGACAAGGTGATGACGGTGAACGTGAAGTCCGTTTTCTTCCTCTCGCAGCGGCTTGCGAAATTGCTGGAAGCGGCCGGCAGGGACGACGACTTCGCCCGCATCATCAATATCGGCTCGATCGACGGGCTGCATGTGTCCGAAATCGAGACTTATTCCTATGCCGCGTCGAAGGCGGCGGTGATCCACCTCACGAAAATGATGGCGAAGTTCCTCGCCGCGCGGAAAATCGCCGTGAACGCAATTGCGCCCGGATTTTTTCCGTCAAAAATGACGAAAGATTTACCGATGGAGAAAATCGCCGCGACGACGCCGATGAAGCGCGTCGGCAGGCCCGAGGATATGGCGGGGCTTGCGCTTTATCTCGGCTCGAAGGCCTCGAGTTTCCTGTGCGGGGCCGTGATCCCGATTGACGGCGGGCGTGCGACGACAGTTTGAATCACGGCAGGGGAACAAGGCGCTCGCTTCTTCGTTACGGGTGCATCGAGGGGGCCCTGTAGCGAAAGGGGGTACACCCCTATGAAACACACCGCATCCGTAAACATTTTCTCCGCAGCCGCACTCACTCTTTTTTTGATGGCCGCTCCGCTCACGGCGCAGGAGAACAGTGCTCCAGTTACCCAGCCCACAAAAAATCTGGAACAGACGCCGGGCCTGCAGCAGACACCGGATGGGCAGACGATGAATACCGCGGGCGAATGGATCAAACCTGCCGCTTGCCACAGCCAGGTTGGTTCCGTAGCGCTCGGCGGGTCGACAGGTCCGACCTTTCCCAACAGCCCGGCGTGGAAATAGACTTTTTGCGGTAAGCGGCCGATCGCTGGGGGGTTTGCGGAAGAGCGGCGCACCTTATATAGGATGCGTCAGCCATCCTTCCATTCTCCCATTTTCGCGATCGAAATGCCTAAAATCACTTACATTGAGCACGGCGGCAAAACCCACACCGTCGAAGCCCAGAACGGCACGACTGTGATGGAAAACGCCATCAAGAACGGCGTTCCGGGCATCGTCGCCGAATGCGGGGGCGCGTGTTCCTGCGCCACCTGCCACGTGCATGTCGACGAGAAATGGATGGAGAAGGTCGGCAAGCCCTCGCCGATGGAAGAGGACATGCTCGACTTCGCCTTCGACGTGCGGCCGACTTCGCGGCTTTCTTGCCAAATAAAAGTGACCGACGAGCTGGACGGGCTTGTCGTGTATACGCCCGAGCAGCAAGGCTGATATGCACGGCCGCGCTTGAACTTTCGCGCGCCCCGGGCCAGCTTCTCTCCCGCGATGCAGGAAGAGGATTAATGAGCTCATCCCGGCAATTTCCCAGCGACGTCGCTTTCACGCCGAGTGTGAAGGCGATTCAGGAGCGCAAGGGCTCGCGCGTCGTCTTCGCCAAGCAGGAAGAGCGGGGCGGCTGGCGGACGGAAATATCCGAAGACCTCAAAAACTTCATCGAGGCGCAGATCAGTGTCTATCTTGCGACCGCGAGCAAGGACGGCCAGCCCTATATCCAGCATCGCGGCGGGCCGGCGGGTTTCCTGCATGTGCTGGACGCGAAGACGATCGCGTTTGCCGACTTCAAGGGCAACCGGCAGTACATCACGCAAGGCAATCTCGCGGAAAACCCGAAGGCGTATCTATTTCTGATGGATTACGAGCATCGCCGCCGGGTGAAACTCTGGGGCGAGGCGAAAGTCGTCGAGGGCGACGCGGAACTCACTGCGAAACTGATGCCGGAAAACTACAAGGCCCGGCCGGAGCAGGCGATCGTGTTCACGGTCACGGCCTGGGATGTGAATTGCTCGCAGCACATCCCGCAGCGCTTCGAGGCGGCGGACGTCATGATGGCGCTTGCCGCGCGCGACCGGAAGATTGCGGCGCTGGAGGCCGAAATCGAGCGGCTGCATGAGGCGAAGGAAGCAACAGCGTACGGAGTGAAGCCGGAGGTCTAAGCGCTGGCGTTTAATTTCGTCATGCCCGGCCCTCGGGTCCGGCCTTCGGCCGGCCCAAGGGTAGACTCTTGTGCCGGACATCCACGTCTTAGTGAAGAGAAGTAAGGCGTGGATGGCCGGGACAAGCCCGGCCATGACGGTCAACGGTTACTCCTTAAACTCTTCCTTATCCGGAACGCGCGTGAACGCGATCTTGGCGCCGAGATATTGCAGCGAGAGATCGCGCTGCGAGCCGAGCGAAACGGTGTCCTTTCCGAATTTTTTGCCGAGCTTGTCGACGGCGTGCCACAGATCCTCGCCCTTAGTGTGGCCCGTCTTTGTGCGCTCGATGAAGAGGTCGCGCTCGCGCGTTTCAACCGGCTTCAGGCGAAAGAGAAAGACCGACGTTTTCAGAAGTTTTGTTCCTGGATGTACTTCGCGCTCGAAGATTTTCCAGAGCCGCTCGAGTTCGGAGAGCAGTGCGAAAGAGTCCTGTGTCGGCGCCATCTTCACTTCTTTCGCGAAGCGCCGGCCGCCGATCGGGCGGAGCGAAAGGCCGAAACCCTCGGCCGCGAGGCCATAGCGCCGGAGGCGCGTCGCGGCTTTGAGCAAAAGCGCGCGGGCGACGAGGCGCGCCTTGTCGAGCGAGCGCATTTCCGGCGCGAGCACGCGCGAATGGCCGATTGAGCGGCGCTGATGCTCGAGCATCGGCATCTCAATGCCGTGCAGCTCGTACCAGAAGCGCTCGCCGTTCACCGAGCCCCACACCCCGCGCGCCTGCTGCGGCGTGAGCACCCAGAGATCGGCGACGCTGGTGATGCCCGCATTGATGAGATGCGCCTCCATGTTGCGGCCGATGCCGGTGAGATCGATGAGCTTCAAGCCGAGGAGGGGGCCCGGCAGATCCTGCTCGCGCAGCACTGTTAGCCCATCCGGCTTTTGCAAGTTCGAGGCGATTTTGGCGAGGAGAAGCGTCGGTGCGATACCAATGGACGTATTCAGGCACTCACCGACATTCTTCTTGATGCCGGCCTTGATGCGCCTGGCGATCGCGACGGCGTTTTTCTCCTCGCACTCGTCGCCGATCATCTTGAAAGAGGCTTCGTCGATGGACATTTCGCGCAGCACGGGCAGGTGATTGTTCACCTCCTGCATCCAGCGCTCGTGATACTCGACATAAACGTCATGCCGCGCCGGAACCAGGATCAGACCCGGACACATGCGCTTTGCGTCGTAAATCTTCGTGCCGGTCTTTACGCCGAATTTCTTCGCCTCATAGCTCGCGGCGATGGCGCAGGTGGTGTCGCTCTCCACGGGCACGACCGCGACAGGCTTGCCGCGCAGCTTCGACGCGCATGCCGAAATCCGGACTGGAACAGAATAGGAACTTGCCTTAAGCAGCGCCCGGAAGCAAAACGAAAATCGAATGTTCCAAGCCTTTGTGATGCCCAGAAGGGCGGCAACTCGTTAGAAAGGCGGCGGAAAAAGAAGGACGATTATGAGCGAAAACGAAATCTTCAAAACGGACGCCGTCATCATCGGCGCGGGCCCGGTCGGGCTGTTCGCGGTCTTCGAACTCGGCCTTTTGGACCTCAAGGCGCATGTCCTCGACATCCTGACGAAACCGGGTGGGCAGTGTGCGGAGCTCTATCCCGAGAAGCCGATCTACGACGTTCCCGGCTGGCCCATGATCACGGGCGAGGGGCTCGTGGAGAAATTGCTTGAGCAGATCAAGCCGTTTCACCCGCAATTCCATCTCGGCGCGCGGGTGGAAAAGCTGGAGAGGCTGCCCGACAAGAGCTTCCGGCTCACGACCGAGCTCGGCCAGCAGTTCGAATGCAAGGTGGTGGTGATCGCAGCGGGCGGCGGCTCGTTCGAATCGAAGAAGCCGCCGCTTCAGGGGCTCGAGCAGTACGAGAACAAGTCGGTCTTCTATCTCGTCCGCAAGATCGAAGCCTTCCGCGGCAAGAACATCCTGATCGCGGGCGGCGGCGACTCGGCGCTCGACTGGACGCTGAACCTGCAGCCTGTCGCGAAATCGCTCACGCTCTTGCACCGGCGGCCGGAATTCCGCGCGGCGCCCGACAGCGTTTCGAAGATGAAGGCGCTTGCCGCCGAGGGCAAAATCAAGTTCGAGCTCGGGCAGTTGCACGCGCTCGAGGGCGAGAACGGGCAGCTTTCGCGCGTGATCGCGCGGAAGGACGACGGCTCCACCTTCCCGATCGAATGCGACGTGCTGCTTCCGTTCTTCGGGCTCACCATGAAGCTCGGGCCGGTGGCGGAGTGGGGCTTGAAGCTCAACAACGGGCTGATCGAGGTCGACACCGAGAAATTCCAGACCAGCGAGCCCGGGATTTTCGCAATCGGCGACATCAACACCTATCCGGGCAAGCTCAAGCTCATCCTTTCGGGCTTCCACGAAGCGGCGCTGATGGCGCAGGCGGCGGCGAAAGTGGTCAATCCTGACAAGCGCATCGTCTTCCAGTACACGACGACCTCCACCAGCCTGCATAAAAAACTGGGCGTGAAGTAACGTTTTCCGGGGAGCGGGTTTTGCTTAGAATGCGGCAAAAGAAAAAGACTGTGCGGGAGTAGGGGATGGTTGCGTGGAGGATAGTGTTCATCGTGGCGGCGGTGCTTGCCGCCGCCGGCTGTACCGCGAGCGGTTTCAGCTGGACCAGCAACAAGGCGATCAACGGCAACAATACCGGCGGCATCGTGCCGGAGGCCGTAACCAACGAAAACGAGCAGATGGAAATGGCGCGCGCGCATTGCGCGCAATACTCGAAGCAGATGCGTGTGACGGCGCGGCCGTCGGAAACCAGCGGCAAGCTGATTTTCGTGTGCGAGGCGCCGGGCACGCCGCCGCCTCCGGGTGCGCAAACGCCGTCCTCGGAGCCCGGCCAGCTTCCGCCCGGCGTCCGCATGAAGAAGCAATAAATGAGCACATTTTTGATCGCGCACGGCTCCTGGTCGGCGGGCTGGGTGTGGAAGAAGATGCGGCCTTTGATGGCGGTGCGCGGCCACACGCTCGTCACGCCGACCTGCACGGGCGTCGGCGAGCGCGCGCATCTCGCGCACAAGGACATCGATTTAGATACGCATATCGAGGATATGTTGCAGGTGTTATTTTACGAAGACCTGCGCGACGTGATCCTCGTCGGCCACTCCTACGGCGGCATGGTCGCGACCGGCGTCGCCGACCGCGCGCGGGATCGTATCAAGCATCTCGTCTATCTCGACGCCTATGTGCCGGAGGAGGGGAAGTCGGCGCATGACTATGCGCCTGCGGAGCGGCGCGAGAGTCAGCTGAAGAGTCTCCTCGACGGCTGGAAAGTGCCGCCGGGCGGCGTGCCGGCGGACACTTCGCCGGAAGACAAGGCGTGGCTCACCGCGCGCCGCACGCCGCAACCGATCAAAACCTACGAGCAGAAGTTTCACTTCGAAAACGGGCCGCTCACACTCCCGCGCACTTTCATCTACGCGAAGAAGCATCTCCCCGGCGATTACTTCCGGCCGTTCATGGAGCGCGCGCGCCGCGAGGGATGGAAAGTGTACGAGATCGACGCCTCGCACTCGCCGCATGTGACGGCGCCAGAGGAATTGATGCGGATTCTGGATGAGGTGGCGAAGGCGGCGTAGCCGCTCTTTTTCCCTCTCCCCTTGTGGGAGAGGGGTGATCGCGAGCGATAGCGAGCGATCGGGAGAGGGGTAAAGCGCTGGCGCGCGATTATTGTACCCCTCTCCCGCCTCGCTCACTTCGTTCGCTCGGCACCCTCTCCCACAAGGGGAGAGGGGAAGTGGAGCGAAACGGCCATCACAGGTAATATGAGCCACTATGTTCACCCACTTCTTCCATTCGCTGAAAGCCGCGGGCCTGCCTGTCACCGTGCGCGAGTATCTGACGCTCATGGAGGGCATGCAGGCGCATGTTACTTCGTACCGCGTCGAGGATTTCTACTATTTCGCGCGTGCGGCGCTCGTGAAGGACGAGCGCAACCTCGACAAGTTCGATCGCGTGTTCGGCGAAGTCTTCAAGGGCATCGAGACGCTGGAAGGCAAGGACGGCGTCGTGGAGCTCCCCGAAGAGTGGCTGAAGAAGCTCGCGGAAAAGTATCTGACGCCGGAAGAGATGGCGCAGATCAAATCGCTCGGCGACTGGGACAAGATCATGGAGACGCTGGCGAAGCGGCTTGCCGAGCAGAAAGGCCGCCATCAGGGCGGCTCGAAATGGATCGGCACCGCCGGCACGTCTCCCTTCGGCGCCTATGGCTACAACCCTGAAGGCGTGCGCATCGGCCAGAAGGAAAGCCGCCACCGCCGCGCGATCAAGGTGTGGGACAAGCGCGAGTTCAGGGATCTCGACGGCGACGTGGAGTTGGGCACGCGCAACATCAAAATCGCGCTACGGAGGCTCCGCAAATTCGCGCGCACGGGCGCCGCGGAAGAACTCGACCTCGACAACACGATCAAGCAAACCGCCAACAAAGGCTATCTCGACTTGCAGCTACGCCCGGAGCGGCGGAACGCTGTGAAGGTGCTTCTCCTCCTCGACATCGGCGGCTCGATGGACTGGCACATCCAGCTTTGCGAGGAGCTGTTCTCGGCCGCGCGTACGGAGTTCAAGCATCTCGAGCATTTCTATTTCCATAACTGCCCCTATGAGCGCGTTTGGAAGGACAATCGCCGAAGGTGGCAGGAGACGACGCCGACCTGGGACGTGCTGCACACCTATCCGCACGACTACAAGCTGATCTTCGTAGGCGATGCCGCGATGAGCCCCTACGAGATCATGCAGGCGGGCGGTTCGGTGGAGCACATGAACCCCGAGCCAGGCGCGCTCTGGATGGAGCGATTCACGCGCGCCTATCCGCATGCGGTGTGGCTGAACCCGGTGCCGGAAGGCGAGTGGGCCTACACGCACTCGATCGGCATGATGAAGCAGCTGATGAGCGGGCGGATGTTTCCGCTGACGCTGGAGGGGCTGGATCAAGCGATGCGGGAGTTGGTGAAGTAAGCATTCAACACCAAAGAGCCGCAATTAGGGTAGCTTTTGGCGTGTTGTTGTATTCGATCAGCTTCTGTGTACGGTGCTTGTTCAACCCTGTTTCGGGTTGTTTGAAAGGTCTCTCATGAAAACCGGCGATCGCGTGAAGTTCACCGCGGAGTCCATTCTGTGGCTTTACTACAAGGACCTGTGGCCCGATTCTGTCGGCGTCGTCGAGCGGGAGCTTCCCGTGACAAAAGCAGCGGCGGCCTGCATCGACGTGCGCTTTGCCGACGGCACGCTCGTGCCGAACGAGCCGAAGGCGCACTTCAAAGCCGCTTAAGGCTAGTTCGCTTTTTCGAGCTGGCTCTCGCGCACAACGCGTTCGTGCGCTTCGCTGCTATTCTTAATCCGGTACTCTTGCTCGTCGTGTTCGTGCGGCATCACTTTCACGATGCTGTAAATACCCGAAGACCCGGGTCGTCCGATCGTATTGGAAGTGAACCGCACGTGCTGACCGGGTTTGAACTTGCTGGGCATGATTCTCCTTCGCATTACCTCTCCGCTTTATCCCAATCGGGAAGGACAGAGCTGGACTAGTGACGAGATTTGATATTTCGAAATATTCGGTCTGAGGCAGTTCGCAAGGTGGATTTGTTGATTGCATAGTTACCGCATCGTTCGCATTCGAAGGTCAGGACGCTCGTGTTCCGCAGAGAATCATGGCGTTCCATTCCGACAAACCGGCCGTTCTCGCCGCAAGATGGGCAAGGGATCTGAGGCAGCTTGAATGCGGAGATGACCATCAGGCGGTGAAATTCCTTTCTATTCCAAGCGGAACAGGTTTCTCATCATGACATGATTTGCCGCCAACTCCTATTTAATTCGCTTGTGTTTGGTGTTTTTTCCTATAGGATGGTTTTGTTCGATATCTCGTTTCTCTTGTTTTGTTCCCTTCGGGGATATTCCCAGGAAAAGCAGTCGGATTTGTAAGCCGGGCGATGTCGCCCGGTTCAACGCGCTATTGCGCTGGAGACTTTACTATTATGGCTACCGGTACGGTAAAATTTTTCAACGGGCAAAAAGGTTTCGGCTTCATCCAGCCGGATGCAGGCGGCGCCGATGTGTTTGTTCATGTCACGGCGCTTGAGCGCGCCGGAATTCGCGGTCTCGCCGAAGGGCAGAAGGTGACGTATGATGTGATCACTGACCGCGGCAAGGCAGCCGCCTCGAACCTTCAGGTCAATTAACGGGTTTTAGCGCTTCCACATTGACCACGGATGTACTGGCATTGTTGTAGAAGCGTTTAGGAGAAGGCCGGGCTTGCCCGGTCTTTTTTCGTTTCAGCTTCCTGGCCGGCAGAAACCATCGCACGGTAACGCCGCCGCTTGCCTTAAGCGCTCACGCGTTTCACAACATCGATCTTCAGCTTTTTCAGCCGGTACCAGAGACTGCGCTCGCTGATGCCGAGAAGCTCAGCCGCCCGGATCTGCACGCCGTTTGCCTCATCGAGCGCGCGCACGATCCGTTCGCGCTCGAATGCCACGAGATCGGAATCGAGGTCGGATTGGCCGAGTTTCGGCTCGCTCGCGGGTTTCGGCGAGTCGAAAAGATAAGCGGGCAAATCCGAGACGTCGACCGTCGTGCCGCGCGCAACGATCACCGCGCGTTCGACGCAGTTCATGAGCTCGCGGATGTTTCCGGGCCAGGCATATTCCGTCATCGTCTGGATCGCCTGCGGCGTGAAATTCACGAGGCGCTTGCCGGTTTCGTTCGCGAGCTTGTGCAGGAAGTGCATAGCAAGCGGGGCGATGTCCTCCCGGCGCTCGCGCAGCGGTGGAAGCTGGATCGGGAAGACGTTGAGACGATAGTAAAGGTCTTCCCGGAAACCGCCGTTCGCGGCCGAAGAGCGCAAATCCTTGTGCGTCGCCGCGATCACGCGCACGTCCACTTGTTCCGTGCGCGTCGAGCCCAACGGCTCGAAGCTCCGCTCCTGCAGGACGCGCAGGATCTTCGCCTGGATCGACGCTGGCATGTCGCCGATCTCGTCGAGAAATATGGTGCCGCCGTCGGCAAGCTTGAAACGGCCCGTGCGGTTCGAGATCGCGCCGGTAAAGGCGCCTTTGGTATGGCCGAAGAGCTCGCTTTCTAGGAGTCCTTCGGGGATCGCCGCGCAGTTGACGGCGACAAACTGCTTGTCCCGCCGCGCACTGTTGAAATGGATCGCGCGCGCCACGAGCTCCTTGCCGGTGCCGCTTTCGCCCGTGAGCAGCACCGTGGCGCGGCTGTCGCAGACCTTGGTGACGAGTTCGATCACGCGCCGGAAAGTGGCGCTCGTGCCGATCAGGTTCTGAAAATCGTAGCGCCGCCCGAGTTCGTCCCGCAGCCGCTTGTTGTCCTGCACGACGTCGGAAAGCCGCAGCGCCCGCGCGATCGTCTGCAAAATCTCGTCGGTCTCGAACGGCTTCGAGACATAATCGAAGGCGCCTTCCTTCACGAGCTCGACCGCGTCCCGTACCGAGGTGTAGGCCGTGATCATAATCACCGGGATATCCGGGCTCGTGCGTTTTATCGCATGCAGAAGCGCGCGGCCGTCCATCTCCGGCATTCGCATGTCGGTGATGACGAGATCGACGTTTTCCTTCTCGATCAATGCAAGTGCGGCTCTGGCGTCGCCCGACGCATCGGCAGCATAACCCGCATGGGTAAGAGAGGCGGCGAGCACCTCTGCGAGACGGATTTCGTTATCGACAACGAGGATGCGGTGTTTCATGCGGCCTGTCCCGTGCGTTCGGGGAAGATCATGTCGAAATGCGCGCCGCCGCCCGCGGCCGCCGAGAAGATCAATGAGCCGCCGTGGGCGGTCATGATGCTCTGCGCCTTCGCTAGGCCAAGACCTGTGCCCGTGGCCTTCGTCGTGAAGAATGGATTGAAAATCTTGGCGGCGACTTCGGTATCGATGCCCGGTCCGTCGTCGGTAATGCGCAGGACGACGCCTGCGCGCATCTTGCGAATGTTGGCCGCGATCGTGCCGCCGGTGCCGAGCGCATCCATCGAATTCAGAATGAGATTGAGGCACACCTGATAGATCTGGTCCGGATCACCCTCGACTTTTGAACCGGCGGTGTCGTCCTCGATTTTGAACGTGATGTTCCGATGCTTGAATTCCGGCCCGACGACTTTTGAAATGCGGTCGATCACGTCTTTCAAGTTCAGGGGTTTGAAGACAGGGGGCGTGGGTTTCGCGAATTCGAGAAAATCCCGGATCAGGCGCTCGATTCGGTTCACTTCGTCGGTGACGTAACTCATCACGCGCTCTTCCTCGCGTGTCAGCGCAGCCCGCGCACGGATCAGTTCGCTCGAAGTCTTGATGATGCCAAGCGGGTTCCGTACTTCGTGGGCGATCATCGCCGCCGCTTCGCCGAGCGCCGAAAGCTTCTCGCGGTTTCTGAGTTCGGCTTCGATGCTGCGAAGACGGTCGAGTTCCGCTGCCATCGCGTTGAATGAAACCGCAAGCTCTTCGACCTCGGCGCCGCCGCCAATCTGCACACGCTGCTTGAAGTCGCCTTTTGCCACGGACCGCACGCCGTTCGTGAGCGCGCGTAGAGGCTTCACAAGCAGGCCGGACATCCAAAGCCCGGCAAGGATCGAAAGCCCTCCGCCGACGAGCGCCATTTCCAGAAAGAGATGCCAGCGGCCGATTTGATCAAACAGGCTTTGCGGGGTCGCAAATCCAACGAAGGCGACGCCGAGGAGCTGTCCGTTCGACGCCTTCAATCCGGAATAGACCGCACGATAAATCGAATGGTTCGTGCCGCTTGCGGGAACCGAAGCATTTGTAGTTTCGAGCAAGGCAACCACTTCCGCGCTAGGAGGAATATTATGAAGCGACTGTTTTTCTTTCGGCAGCATCGGCACCAGGCGGCCGCCCTCGTTCCGGAAGACCTCGAATTCAAGCGAGGTGATCGCGCTCGCCGCTGCATTGATTGTATCGTTAAGCCAATAGCCCACGAAAATTCGACGAAGCTTTCCGCCGGCTGTGAAAATGCTGATAGCACCGGCAGTCAGCCGCGATATTCCGTTTGAGGTGACGTCAAAGAGAGATTTCGTCGACCGGTCCGGGAGTGGCGTGACCTCATCGAGCGGTATCGAGGAATAAAGCAGCCTGTTGTTCTCGTCATAGATAGCGACTATGTCGACGCCTAAAGACGAGAGCAGGGCTACATCGCTGCGATCCAGAGCCAAATCGGAGCTCGGCGCTTGCTTGAGCTTGTCGGCCAGCACATTGGATGCGTGACCGGCATCGGTCACGAGTTCGTCGACTTCAGTCGAGATGAAATTCGCCGTCTCCGTCAGCCACTGTTGAACATTTCGGTCGAAGGCATCCGACAGGAGCCGGGCTGCAAAATAGGCGGAGAAAAGCATCGGCGGCACGGCGACAAGCAAGAACGCCGCGATCATCCGGAGGCGCAATGAAGAAAAACGTTTCATCAAGCCCCCGCTGCAGGGTTCATGCCGGAACAGAATTGTCGAAAGAAACCATTTCGCGGCTTTGACCGGCCTCAATTTTCGAGGCCGGCCTCAATTTTTTGGAGTTCTGTATTCCCGCGCACCACTCCGGCCGGATGGAGCCGGAAATAAGGCGCGGTTCGGCTTGCGCTGTTTCGCCGCACTCGAAATGCGGGGTCACGACGAAAATTGACGCGCGAATGGCGCGCTCTCTAAGGAAAAATCGTCAATTTCCGCCTTCGGTTGGCTGGCATGATTTCTGCCGAACCGGATGCATGAAGGTTGCGATGTTATTGTCGGGTACGGGCGTAAACGGCGTTACCAATCACTGCCGTTTGCTTGCCGATTTTCTCCAATCGCGCGGGCATCAAATTTTGCTGGTGCACCGGCCCTCAAAATGGATCGAAGAGCAACCGGAGTTTCGCGCCGTCGCCAGATTCGAAACATCGTTTGCTTGGCGTGCGCGTGAAATTATTGAAGTGGGAAATCAGATTCTTCGATTTAATGCTGACGTAATCCATACTCACATGAGCGCCGCGCATGCCTACGGCGCTTTTTACCGTGTCTTGGGTTCGATACCTGTGGTTGCGACGGCACATGCGATGCATATTCAATTGCACTGGCCGTTCAACCATCATGTCATTGCGACCTCGCACGAGACGGAATCCTTTCATCGAAAATTCAATTTCGTCAGCAAAGAGAGAATCGAGACGATTCCAAATTTTGTGGATGTTCACTTTTTCAGGCCCCCTACTGAAACGGAACGGGTTGAGGCGCGGTCGGCGTTTTCTCTGAGCTCCGACGACTTCGTCGTTGGTTTTGCAGGCGATCTCATTGCGAGAAAGCGGCCGCAAGATTTGGTCGCTGCCTTCGCGAAATTCACGCAGATGCAGAAACGCGCGCGCCTTCTCATCGCAGGCGGACCTGTGCGGAGGGCTGAAGGGCTGAAGAAGCTCGCCGCCGATCTCGGAGCGGGGAATCGTGTGATTGCACCCGGCGCGTTGAAAAATATTCGTCAGGCCTACTGGGCGATGGACGTATTTGCGCACCCCTCGGGCGAAGAGACGGGCCCTCTTGCGGTGCTCGAGGCGGCCGCGACCGGGCTCCCCGTTGTCGCAACCAATGTCGGAATGGTCGCAAATTTCGTGCAGCATGACTGCTCCGGTTTTGTCGTGGACATCGGTGACACGATGCAGATGGCGAAGCGGATTTTGACGCTCTGCCTCGACCGCAGAAAGCGGATCGAGTTTTCTCTTGCCGCAAGACACATCGCAGAAACCGCCTTTTCGACGGAAGTGCTGGGGCCCAGGATCGAGAAGACGCTGGAAAAAGTTGCAAATGCAGGAAAGACGCGAAGACGGGTTATATGGCCATATGACGTCGTACGAATTTCTTCGTAAGCCGGCGGCACGGAATGCAAAAAGCCCCGGCTTCCACCGGGGCTTTCCGTTTTCTGTTTCCGCGCCCGCGCTCAATACGCATCGAATACCTCGACTGTACGTGGCGGCGGCGCGTAGTCGTAGTCGTATTCGGCGACGACCGGCGCGGGCGGAACCGGCGGGCCGTAGACCACGGGCGGCGGGACGTAATAGTCGACCCGTTCTTCATAATAGACCGGCGCCGGCTCCTCATAGACGTCGACGCGCTGATAGCGGTAGTAGCGATCCGCGCTCCGGTCGCGGTATTCGTACTCGCGATGCGCGCGCGCATGCTTCCGGGGTTGCGGGGTGACCTGCAAGTCCGCGGCGCTCGCGGGCGCGAGCGTTGCGGCGTCGAGCCCGGCGATCGCGAGCGTGGCGGTCGCGAGAAACGGGAACAGAATTCTACGCATTCCATCCTCCAGGTTGCCCACCGCCTGAGAAATTTAGTTAAGGAAGTTGTCATGCGCGGGGCAGGATGGAACAAGAAAAAGCCCCGGTTCCGCCGGGGCTTTCGAGATCAATCGTACCAGAGATCGAAGTAGCGGCCGCGCGGACTGTGGATCACCGTGCTCGCGTAAGTGCCGTTGGGGTCGATGTAGTAGTCGGTCGGCGGCGGGCCGTAGGCGACGTCCGGCGCGTAGTAGCCATAGGCCGGCGGCGCATAGACGGCGGGGGGTCCGTAATGGCGATAATACGGCCCGTGTCCGTACGCGCGATATTGCGGCGGGTCCCAGACACAGATGCCGTGATAGTGCGAATAGTGGCGGTCGGGACCGCAGCCGTCACGCACCAGCGTGAGCGTTTCAGATGGCGCAGCGATCGCCCCGAGGGCCGCGCCGTTCGCGGGCGCGGCGCTTGTGTGGTGGGCACCTGCGGCCGCCAAACCGGTGGTCGCGAGCAATGAGAATAAAATTCTACGCATTCCATCCTCCAGCTTTCCTCGCCGCCCGATAAAGACTAGCGCAACCCGAGCCCTTGTCACGCGGCGATCAAACGCCGCGACTGACAGCAAAAGCCCCGGCCTTCGCCGGGGCTTTCGTTTCTTTGACGGTTACCAGTAATAGCGCCGGTAGTAGTAGCCGTAGGGCGGGCCATAGACCGGCGGGCCGTAATAGTAACCGGGGCCGTAGCCGTAATAGCCGTAGGCGCGCGGCGCGTAGTAGCCGCCATAGACCGGATAGTCGGAGCGGTCCCAAACGCACAAGCCACGCCAGCGCGAGAAGTGGCGGCCGGGGCCGCAGCCGTCGCGCACCAGCGTCAGCGCATTGGATTGCCGGGCCGTATTGTCGAGGGCGAGGCCATTGGCGGGCGCGGCGCCGGCGTACTGGCTGCCCGCGGCCGCAAGGCCGGCGGAAAGCAGAAATGAGAAGAAGAGCGTTCGCATGATGACCTCCTCCTTCATGGGAACCGCTAGCCTAGCGCACCCGGCGGCTTTGTCATTGGAATTAATTGCCGCGCCACGGAAGGCGATCGCGAGAACGAAATGCGGCGAAAGAAAGTTCGGCGGGACGCACTTTCAATCGCTTTTTATGTGACCGCGGTCACAGCCGGCGGGGGAGCGAGCCGCTACACGGACCTCCAATGATCGGGGCTTGGGCCAATCCGTGGAGAATGAGAATGACACGTTTCAAGAAAGTTGCAGTCGCCGCATTGATCGCAGGATTTCTCGCCGCCTTCATCCCGCTCGCGGCGAGCAGCTACAAGAAGCATGAACCGAAAATGAACGGCACGATGGATGCGACCCAAATGATGATCGATACAAAAAATCTTCCGGCGCTCGAGATCGCCGATCCGATTTAATGTTTGATTTCGGCCTCGGCTTACGCGAGATCGACACGCCCTGGCAGCCGAGGTTGCCGGGGCATTTTTCATGATCGATGTCCCTAGCTCTACGGGATCACCTCCGCGGCCAGACTTCGTTTGGCGCGTAAAATCGAAACATTCTTTGTTCGGCAGAAAGCCGTATGTGCGGGAACATTTTCCCGCACGGAAGAGTTTGATTTGAAGTCCAAGGTCGAAAGGAGGGAATATGAAACAGAAATTTCTAATCTCGACGGCTGTTCTGGCTGCGGTTGCGATTCTGTCTCCGGTGAAAGCCGGCACGAGTCAGAATTCCGCACAAACAACTCACTCCCAGGAAGGCATTCAGCTCGCACAAGAAAAAGGTATGGGTCCGGGCGGAGGCGGGATGTCCGCGCCGGGGGGCGGCGGCTCGTCAAAAGGCGAAACCACGGAACCAAAGAAGGGGGGAGCGCCGGAGAAGGGCATGCAAAAGGGCGGCGTAGAAGAGAAAGGCATGCATAAGGGCGAAATGGAGAAGAAGGGCGCGCCTGAACGAGGCGGCGTGGAAAAGAAGGGAATAGAGAAAGGCGAAAAGACCGAACCTCGCGAAAAGCGCGACATGAAGAGCGAGAAGAATAGAGAAGAGAAGCGCGGTGAAAAGGGGGAAGAGAGGGAACACGAGAAAGCGACACGCGACCGTGACCAGGGCGGGCGCGCTTCGGAAAAAAGCAGCAAGGAAAAGAGTTCTGAGCGCTCAACAACGACCGAGAAGAGTGGGAAGAGCGTTCATCTCGACTCGAGCCAAGAGACGCGCATCAAGACGGTGATCAAGGAACAGAAGAACGTTACGCGTATCTCGCGTTCTGACGTTCATTTCTCGATCAGCGTCGGTACACGCGTTCCGTCGTCGGTACACCTTGTCGTCTTACCCCCGACAATCGTGGAAATCGTGCCTGAGTATCGCGGCTATTATTACGTCGTGGTTGAGGACGATCTGCTCATCATCGATCCAGACACGCACGAGATCGTTGCCGTGATCAGGCTCGCCTGAGGCGCGGGGCTTGTCCTTCGGTAAGCGGCGCGTGCTGTGCGCCGCTTTCCCGTGACAGAGAGTCGTTTTACAAAACGCAGCAAAGGCGGCCCGGCGCGCGGCCGGACCGCCTTCGATTCGAATCAGCGTGCGTTAGCTGCCGTGGTTGTCGATTTCGCGTTCATACTGCGAGCCAGGGACTGCGTAGAGATTCGAACCGCCGAAGCCGCCGCGATAATTCGACGGATCGCTTAAACCGCCAGTTCCGTAGCCGCCATCGTCAGATGGCGCCGTCATAATGCCCGGATTCCCGCTCGGCGGATCGTAGGGCGTGCGCGTTCTATTCTCTTGCGCGGATGCCGCGGTGATACCGGACGCGAGCAGCGTGGCGATCATGGCGAGTTTGGTAACCGTTTTCACTTTTGGACTCCTTCGTACTTTGTACTTTGCGCCCCCGTTAGGCCGGGAAACGCAGAGACGCAAAATTCGTTGCAGGATATTCACGGCAACGTGAAGCTCACAACGAGACGAAATCGGCGATGCAAGCGCGCGGCCCGGAAAATTACAGCGCCGCAGTTTCCGTATGATGCAAACAAGCGGCCATATTCGATGTAAATTGGATTTAAAACAGATCTGAGAATTTTCGAGACGATCTGCAAAAAACGCAGAGCTCGATCACGTTCAGCGCAAATGCGGCAATTCGACTCGCGCGAGCATATGAACTCATTGCCGGAAGATGATGTTGAAACAAAAGCGGTCCGGCAGCGCGCCGGACCGCTCTCGTTTCAAATCGGCATGCGTTAGGCGCCGTGGTTGTAGGTTTCGCGTTCTTCCTGCGAGTCGGGCAACGCATAGAGTTTCGATTTGTTGTCGCCGTTCTGGTAAGACGGTCCCGTCATAATCCCGGAATTCCCGCTCGGCCGATCGTAGGCTGCGTGCCCTCTGCCCGGTTGCGCGGCTGCCGCGGCGATGCCGGACGCGAGCACCGCGCCGGCGAGAGCAATTTTCACAAGCAAGTTTTTCATTTCAGTTCTCCTTGTATGCCCCCGCATAGGAGCCCGCGCAGGAGATGCGCCGTGCCGCACGCACACTCAATGCAATTGATTTTGATAAGATCGTGAGAATTTTTTCGGAAAGGGATATTTGCGCAACAATTGACGCTGCACTTTGCATGAGGCGCATGGCACGACAGCGCTATGCGCAGACCGGCGATTCGCATACGTATGTGAACTCAACGTTCGCCGAAATAGGGCTTCACGAAGGTGTAACCGATGAATTTTCCGATGTTGCGGCGAGTCGCAGGGCTGTTGATGGTTTGTTCGAACAGCCTTTCCGGCTCGGTGCGAAACGAATCGAGGAGCGAACGGAGCGCCCGCTTTTCGGCTTCGATTTCTTTCCACTCGAGATTGGTGGAATGCGTATCGGAATCTCCAAAGAATTTCTGTCCCAGCACGGCATTACCCAAATCGTTACCCGCGTGATCCCAATGCATGACGCAACAATCTGTTCCAGGGCTGCCGCGATTTCCCCCGGAACATGCTAAAATTTTTCCAAAATCGCGTATTTCAGCCATTCGCGGAGTTATTTGGCGCTCGGCGGCGGCTTGATTACCGGCATGTTCGCCCCGCTATCGGGAGGCGGAACCTTGATCTCGGGATCGCGGTTCTCGGGCGGGCAGATCACGCCCTTCGATTCGCCGAGTGACTCACCCTTCTCACCGCCTTTCGGCGAGGGCTTGCAGGATTGTGCAGGGTCTTGCGGTTTGGCGGGCGGTTTCTCTTCGGCAAACGCGGGCACGCTTGTCAGCAGAAGCAGAGAAAGAATCGCAGCATAGTTTTTCGCCGTTCGCATGCCGCCTTATCTCAGCAGGTTCCCGGCACCCCCGGAGTCACGCTCGGATTGATTCCGCGAATCGATCCCGCGGCGGGCTGATTGTTCGCGGCAGGCACGCCGTTCTGGTTTTGCGCTCCGATCGCTGTCGTGCCGACTCCGGCATTGCCCGGCACCGATCCGAACGATGTCGCCGATCCGCTGCAAGGCGTACCGCTGCCGGCGAGGCCGGAGCTCGGCAGGAGCGGAGAAGAAACGCCGGGCGAAATAATCGTGCTTTGCCCGACCGGCGGGCCCTTCGGTACGGTCGGCGTCGTAGGTGTGGTCAATGTTCCTTGCGCCCAAGCCTGCGAAGCGATGAACAATAAAGTCGCCGTGAACATGAGTGCCCTCGTTTTCATTTTCCTTCTCCGCAATTGTCTCGTTAATTCGCCGATCGCGCCGCGAGTTCCGGTCCGTTATTTCGAGGCGAGCAGATTCTGAAATTCGGGATGGTTTTGGATATAGCCCGCGACGAATTCGCAGCGCGGGATCACTTTCAGCCCACGTGCGCGCACCGCTTCCAGTTCGCCGCGCACGAGCTTCGAGCCGATACCCTTGCCGCGAAACTCCGCCGGCACTTCGGTGTGCAGGAAGGTGATCACGCCGTTTTCGAGTTTATAAGTGGTGAAAGCGGTCTTGCCTTCGAACGAGATTTCGTAGCGATGCTTTTCCGCGTTGTCGACGACATCGCTCATTTCCTGTCTTGCTCCAATTGCTTCTGTTCAACTTCGCGATATTCCGTCTCGATCACGCCGCCGGAAAAATCCCCGTCGGGAAAATCCTTCGTCTTTGTCCGGCTTCCGAACAGATAGGCGAGGGCGCCCACGATCGCAGCCACAGGCAATACCAGAAGAAAGATGCCGGCGGCGAGAATAAAGAGTGCGAACAATAGCGCCCCAAGCAGCAACGCGCCGAGCGCGAGTTTCCAGCCGGAAATTTGGACGATGCGATAACGGACGAAAGGCACCATGAACCTCAAACGCAACAAAAGCACTATAGCAAGAATTTCTCCGGTCCGCGCCCGCAGCGCCGCCGCAATTGTCCAGAAGTTGCAATAATTTGGCCTTGTCTCTGAACCCTAGATAACAACGAAACTCAGGAACAGTTCACTGTTTCTGTACGTTAAATATGCACGGAGTTCGCATCTATGCGGCTCACGCTTTCGACTTCGCGCTAATTGCGAGCAGCGAGAGCAAACAGAAAGGATTGGATCATGCGTAAGAATCTGAACAAGCTGTTTGCGGCCGGCGTGGCCGGCTCGCTTCTCCTCGGATCGGTAGCGCCGTCGTTCGCGCTGCCGGTGTCGAACGGTCAGGCGGTAAGCCAGACCGCTCCTGTGACGACGGAAAATGTCCGCTGGCGTCACCATGGCCGCTGGATTGGCCCGGCGGTCGGGCTCGGGCTTCTTGGCCTTGGTATCGCGGCTGCGACAGCGCCGCGCTACTATGACTACTATTACGGCCCATACGGATACTACGATCCGTACTATGGGGACTGCTGGCGTGATTATTATGGGCGGCTGATCTGCCGCTAAAGATCGCACCAGTATATAAAGTGCATGTGAGCCGCCGGGGCATGCCCCCGGCGGTTTCGTCTTGGGCGCTCCGAATTTTCCCGAAGCGTGCTAGAGACCGCGCATGGATACTTCTTCTTCCGGCGCAGACAGCTACCGTTTCCGGCCGCGACTTATCGGCGGCGAGCACGTTTTCTCGCTGACGCCGGACGCACTCGAGTTCGAAGCATCCAATCGCCTACAGCGAGTTGCGTACCGCGACATCGTTCGCATCCGTCTGAGCTATCGGCCCGCGAACATGACATTCCACCGCTTTGTCACGGAGATTTGGCCGCGCGCCGGAAAGAAGCTCACGATCGTGTCCGTGTCGGCAAGCGGCCCATTCAATTTCGAAAACAAGAGCGCGGCGTATCGCGCATTTCTCATGGAGTTTTTTCGACGCGTGGAAGCCGTACAGCCCACGCTTGAAATCGAAGCAGGCATGGCACGGTGGCGTTGGCTGCCTGCGGCGATTTTCGGTGCCGCAACGATCGTGGCGCTCGTCTATGTGCTCGTGAGAGCGCTCATCAATGCACAGTTTAGTTTTTTCGCCTTTTGTCTAGCATTTGGCGCGCTGTTCATCGCACAAATCGGCGCCATGCTTTTGCGTAACCGTCCTCGCAGTTGCAAAATCGATTCGATTCCGGCGCAAGTTCTGCCGTCTTAGGCGCGGATTCCATCGCTTTGCATGAAGTTCCATGACGAAATGACGCACTTCAATTTTTGCAGTGCGAATTTCGAACGGCTTTGATCGACGCAATTTCGTACGCCGTTACCGTTCTTTATTTGTGACGAATTTCTTCAAGGCCATTCCGGTTGCGGCAAAAAAGGCTCATGATCCTTGTGGGGCAGATTTCTTTTGGCTATCTGCGAAGTCGTTTGGCTGCGCGGTTCCGACCTTGTGGCCGACAAAAATATCAGGGGGACGTCAGACCATGTGGAATCAACATTACGACCCGTTGAACAGCCAGGTGCTGTCAACGATCGCAGCGGCGATGCCCGTTGTGACACTGCTTGTATTGATCGCATCGAATAAAGTGAAGGCGCACATTGCCGCGGTGATCGCGCTGATTGTCGCGAACTTGATCGCGATCTTCATCTTCACCATGCCCGCGGGCATGTCGATCCGCGCGTCGATCCTCGGCGCGGTGACCGGCTTCTTCCCGATCGGCTGGATCGTGCTGAACGTCATCTATCTGTACCGTTTGACGGTGGAGAAAGGCGTGTTCGAAACGCTGCAAAACACGATCGGCGGCGTGACCAGTGACCGCCGCTTGCAGCTCCTCCTGATCGCGTTCTCGTTCGGCGCGTTCTTCGAGGGCGCTTCCGGCTTCGGTACGCCGGTCGCCGTCACCGGCGCGATCCTGATCGGTCTCGGGTTTTCGCCGCTCGCGGCGTCGGGCCTGTCGCTGATTGCGAACACCGCCCCGGTCGCCTACGGCGCGCTCGGTACGCCGATCGCGGGCCTTGCGAGCGTGACCGGCCTCGACCCATTCGCGCTCGGCGCGATGGTCGGCCGTCAGCTTCCGTTCTTCTCGCTGATCGTGCCGTTCTGGGTCGTGTGGGCCTTCGCAGGCTGGAGGGGAATGAAGGAAGTATGGCCCGCGATTCTGGTCACGGGCGTTTCCTTCGCGATCCCGCAATACCTTATCTCCAACTTCATCAATCCGTGGATCGTCGATATCGGCGCTTCGCTGATTTCGATGGCCTGCCTGATCCTGTTCCTCAAGGTCTGGCAGCCGCGGGAAGTCTGGACTTCCGCGGCACTCCGCGTGCACGACGACTCCGGCAAGGGCCGGGCAGCACCGAAAGCGCAGAAGAAGCCGACTTCGGGCGAAGTCTGGTATTCGTTGATGCCGTGGATCATCGTCTGCGTCATTCTGCTGGTTTGGGGCACCAACTGGTTCAAGGGGCAGGTCAATCCATGGGCGACCTGGAACTATGCGGTTCCCGATCTTGATAAGATGATCATGAAGGTGCCGCCGATCGCGGCGAAGCCTACGCCGGAAGCCGCCGTGTTCTCGTTCACGTGGCTCTCCTACACCGGTTCGGGCATGCTGATCGCAGCGATCATCTCCGGCCTGCTCATGGGCTTCTCGCCCGTGGGGCTCGTGAGATCCTATCTCAACACAATCCGCATCTGTGCCTATTCGCTGCTCACGATCTGCGCGATGCTCGCGATCGGCACGCTTACCCGTCTCTCCGGCATTGACGCGACCCTCGGTCTCGCCTTCGCCGCGACGGGCGTCTTGTATCCGTTCTTCGGAACGCTCCTCGGCTGGTTGGGCGTCGCGCTGACGGGCTCGGACACGGCGTCGAACATCCTGTTCGGCAACCTGCAGCGGATCACGTCGGAGCAGCTGGGCATGTCGCCGATCCTGATGGCCGCCGCGAACTCCTCGGGCGGCGTCATGGGCAAGATGATCGACGCGCAGTCGATCGTTGTGGCGTCGACCGCAACCAACTGGTTCGGACACGAAGGCACCATTCTGCGTTTCGTGTTCAAGCACTCGATCGTCCTCGCGTGCTTGGTTGGTATCCTGGTGATGCTGCAAGCCTACGTCTTCCCGTGGATGATCGTGCCGATGAAGTAAATCGGCGATCCGTTTCAAGACAAAACCCCGCAGGGCGACCTGCGGGGTTATTTTTCGGCGAGGTCTTTCGGTGTCACAAAATATTTGAGCGTGCCGCCTCCCGGCACGGTCTCTTTCCAATGATCGATGTCAAAATCGAGCACCGCGAAAGCGCAGGTGGGAAATTTCTCGTACATCGCCCGCATCTCGCGCTTGCCGCCGTTGCCGGCAAGGATCAGGGCGAGCCGCGCGAGGCCCGGGTTGTGCCCGATCAGCATCGCAGATTTGTATTTCGCCGGGAGCGAATGCACGGCCGAAAGGAGTGTCGCCTCGGACGCGCCGTAGAGGCGCGGATCGATGGACGCTTCGACGGAAGGAAGTTGCGGCTGCATGATCTTCCAGGTCTCGACCGTGCGGCTTGCCGGAGAGACTGCGGCGAAGGCGGGGGCAAGGCCTTCTCGTGCGATAAAGCCGCCGATCGAGCAGGCGTTCCGGCAGCCGCGATCCGCCAGCGCCCGGTCGAAATCGGGGCCATTCCCCACGGGCTCCGCTTTGGCATGGCGTAGAAGCAGCAGGCGGCGCATGGCAATTTCTCGTCGATACGTCTAGGGAAACGGCGAACGGCCGGTCGAAAAAGCGCGCCGCACAGCGTAGCATGTACCTTTTAACGATACCGCGATGAACGAATCATCCGACCACACCTTTTATGCCGCGACGGCCGCGCCTGTAGACCCTCGGCCGGCGCTAACGCAGGACATCGAAGCCGATGTCTGCGTGGTCGGCGGGGGCTTTGCCGGTCTGTGGGCGGCGCGCGCGCTCGCATCGCGGGGAAAGGATGTCGTTCTCCTCGAAGCGGACCGGATCGCCGGCGGCGCTTCGGGACAGAATGGCGGTTTCGTTTCGGCGGGATATGCCGCGTCGCTCTCGAAAATCATCGCGCGCGTCGGCCTCGATCATGCGCGCGAACTTTACCGGCTCTCGCGCGACGGGGTTGAAATCGTGCGCGCGGCAATTGCCACCGATATGCGGGCGGCGGAAGTGCATCCGGGGCGCTTGCATGTTCTGCGTACGAACGACGAGTTCGGCCTTTCCGATTACGCCGAAATGCTGTCGCGCGATTTCAGCCATGACCTGGAGCTTTGGCGCAAGCCGCGCGTGCGCGCGACGCTCGCCTCCGATCGGTATTTCCAGGCGCTGCACGAGACCGATGCGTTTCATCTCAATCCGCTCTATCTCGCGCGGCTGCTCGCTGCCGAAATCGAGGACCATGGCGGGCGGATTTTCGAAGGAAGCCGTGTCGCCGGCGCCGATATCAGCGGCCTACGCAAATCGCTCGTCACCGAAAAGGGCCGCGTGCGGGCCTTTAACGTTGTGCTTGCGGGAAGCTCCGGCGTGGGCGCTGCCTTTCCGTGGCTCGCGCAAACCGTTCTGCCGATTCGCACTCACGTCGCGGTAACCGCGCCGCTTGGCGAGCGCTTGCGGCAGGCGATCAAGTATGAAGGCGCCATCGCCGACACGAGGCGTGCGGGCGACTATTATCATCTCGCCGGTGAGCGATTGCTGTGGGGCGGGCGCATCTCCGCGCGCGCCCAGCCGCCGCGCCGGCTCGAGCGGCTGATGGCGAAGGACATCGCGCGCGTTTATCCGCAGTTGAAAGACGCGCCGATCGAATATGCGTGGTCGGGCGTGATGGGCTACGCAGTTCACCTGATGCCGCAGATCGGCATGGCGGCGCCTGGCGTCTGGGTATCGTCCGCGTTCGGGGGGCAGGGGCTCAACACGACCGCGATGGCCGGCGAACTGATTGCGTCAGCGATCGCCGAACATGACGATCGCTGGCGGCTATTCGTTCCGTTCGGCCTTGTGTGGAGCGGCGGCAGGGCAGGGCGTGCGATCGCGCAAGTCACCTACTGGGGCATGCAATGCGCGGACTGGCTCGACGAAGTGCAATCGCGCGCCGCCGAGCGCGACGAGGTTGCAATCAGCGAGGGACTTGCACCCGGTATTGCAGCAGATGTGGCGCGACGGACCAAGCGGCGATTCATGGAGAGCTCCATCGGACGCGCGAGCATCGCCACGATCCACGCGCTGCGGCGCACGGCGGTAGCCGCGGCGCAGCCCTTCATCTGGACAGGGCGTAAGATCCACGCAGGCGCGCTCGCGCTCGGGCGTGTGCTTGTGCAGATCATTTGGTTCATCGCAGGGGTGATCGGATTTATCGCGCGTGCGGTCGGTAAAGCCATGGAGGCGATCGCGGCGGCGATCGCGATGATCGGGCGGGCGATCGGACGTGCATGCGCTTATTTTTGGCGGAGAATTCTTGCGCCCACGGCGATCCGGCTCTGGCAACGAGGAAAAGCACTTGCCGTTCGTATTGGGAAAGCGGCCGCGGCCAACTCCGCTCGATTTTGGAGGCAAGTCGCTGTTCCTGCGGGCATTCGGATAAAGGTCAAGGGACGGAAAGCATTTGAACAGGGCCGCAAGCAATCCATCGCCTTCGGACAATGGAGCGCGAAACAGCCCGGCATCGTCTGGAATCGGGCGCTTGTTCCGGCGGCGCGGAGCGCGGCGGAGAAATCGCGCGCGATCCGGCAGCAATGGGTTGAGGCCCGCAAGAAACGAGCCGAGAAGCGCCATGCGGCCGAAAAAACGATAACCGAAGACACGTCTCAGGAAGCATCGCCAAGGGCCGAGCAGGGAGACGAGCCGGCAGGTGCCGCAGACGGCGAAAAGCAAAAGAAAAAGAAGCGGAAAGCTACCGAGAAAAAAGACTCGATCGAGGCCTGAAAAGAAAATTCCACATGCAAGAATCCTATTTTTCGTTCCTGGTGATCGGGATCGCGTTCCTGCTTGCGGGCTTCGTCAAGGGCATGGTCGGCATGGGCTTGCCGACAGTCGCGATGGGGCTGCTCGGCCTGGTGATGACGCCTGCGCAGGGCGCGGCGATCCTCGTCATCCCTTCGATCATTACGAACACCTGGCAGCTGCTCGCGGGCCCGGCGTTTCTGCCGCTCCTGAAGTGCTTGTGGCCGCTGCTTCTGTTCAGTTGCCTCGGCGTGTGGTCGGGCTTCGGATTGATGAGTCCCGACAAGGCCGATTTCGCGACGATTGCGCTCGGCACGGTGCTCGCGCTCTATTCATTGGTCAGCCTGACGAAGCTGCGCTTTTCCGTGCCGAAGCGCGCCGAAATCTGGCTTTCGCCGGTCATGGGCTACATCACCGGGGTGATCGCGGCTGCGACCGGCATCTTCGTCGTGCCGGGCATCATGTATGTGCAGGCGATGAATCTGAACCGCGACGATTTCATTCAGGCGCTCGGCCTGATTTTCTCGATTTCGGTATTCGCGCTCTCGATCAATTTGTTCCGGGACGGCATGTTGCAGTTTTCGATTCTGCCGCTCTCGCTGCTCGCGTTGATTGCCGCCGCCGTCGGCATGATCGCGGGCACCTGGCTGCGCCGCCGCACGCATCCCGAAACTTTCCGGAAGGTCTTTTTTGTCGGGCTACTGCTGCTTGGCGCGCATCTCGCCTTGCATAAGTTGCTCTAGCCTAGCGGCCCTCGCGCCGTGCGAGAAAGGCGAGCCGCTCGAACAGATGCACGTCCTGCTCGTTTTTCAGAAGTGCGCCGTGAAGCGGGGGAATGAGCTTCTTCGGGTCGCGTTCGCGCAGCATTTCCGGCGAGACATCCTCGACCATTAGGAGCTTCAGCCAGTCGAGCAGCTCGGAAGTAGAAGGCTTTTTCTTCAAGCCCGGCACTTCGCGGATCTCGTAAAACATCTTCAGCGCTTCCGAGACGAGCCGCCGCTTGATGCCGGGAAAGTGAACTTCCACGATCGCCTTCATCGTCTCTTCGTCGGGAAAGCGGATGTAATGAAAGAAGCAGCGGCGGAGGAAGGCGTCCGGCAGCTCTTTTTCGTTGTTGGAGGTAATGATGACGATCGGACGCTGCTTCGCCTTGATCGTCTCCGCGGTTTCGTAAACATGAAACTCCATGCGGTCGAGCTCGAGCAGGAGATCGTTCGGGAATTCGATGTCCGCCTTGTCGATTTCGTCGATGAGCAGGACGGGCCGCTGCTGCGAGATGAAAGCCTCCCACAATTTCCCTCGCCGGATGTAGTTCTTGATGTCGGAGACGCGCGGGTCCCCGAGCTGACTGTCGCGCAAACGCGAAACCGCGTCGTATTCGTAAAGCCCCTGCAGCGCCTTGGTGGTGGATTTGATATGCCACTCGATCAGGGGCGCGCCGACCGCCTTCGCGATTTCAGCCGCGAGCACGGTCTTGCCGGTGCCCGGCTCGCCCTTGATGAGCAGCGGACGCTCCAGGGAGATCGCGGCATTCACCGCGACCTTCAGATCGGTATCGGCGACGTAGTCTTTCGTTCCTTCAAAACGCATAGCGGCTCCTTCTTGCGCGCGCACCCTATGGGCTCGTGCCGCCGCCAGCAAGAAGAGAAGGAATTCCGCGAATTTCTTCGATCCACCCGGCAAAGTTTGCCGGAGCGGGCTTGTTTCTGCCGGGCTCGGGGCTTTTTGCGAATTGCAAAAACCGATGAATTTCAATGCCTTATCGCTTGCGCCGGGTGGCACACGGCTTGCGATGGTGGCGTCGGCGGCGTGCGCCCGATTGACGGAGCGCACCCAGATGGAGAAGTGCCATGGGTATCTTTAATGCATTGACGACGGCGGTCGGCGGTTTGCAGGCGCAGTCTTTCGCCCTCCAGAATATTTCCGGCAACATCGCGAACTCCCAGACGACAGGTTTCAAACGAACCGATACGAGCTTTGCGAATCTCGTCGCGGATTCGACATCCGCGCAGCAAGTGTCCGGCGGCGTGCAGGCGCTGTCGCGCCCGACCAACACGGTGCAGGGCGATATCCAGGCCGCTTCCGTCTCGACCTTCATGGCGATCAATGGCGACGGTTACTTCGCCGTACAGAAACCGTCCGGCTTCCCGGATAACCAGCCTGTTTTCGCCGGCAACGAGCTTTATACGCGCCGCGGCGATTTTCAGATGGATAAAGACGGTTATCTGGTGAACGGCACAGGTTATTATCTCGAAGGATTGCCGATCGACCCATCCACCGGCAACGTCACCGGATCCGTGCCGCAGGTGCTGAAAATCACGAATGACTTCCTGCCGGCGCAAGAGACGACGATTATCAATTATCGCGCGAACCTCGCGGCGACACCGACGACCCAGCAGTCGGCGGCGGGCGGCAGTGAACTGCTTAACCCCGCCGATTACAGTGCCGGCGGCGATCCGAGGGTTTCGGGCGACGGTGTCGTGCTAGGGGCGGACAAATCGACCTTTGAGGCACAGTCCATTACGGGCGGCTCGATCACGGTTTATGACGCGCAAGGCAATCCGGTGGACGTACAGCTTCGCTGGGCGAAGCTTGACTCGATTGCGAACGGCGGCACCGACACATGGGAATTGTTCTATCAGTCGAACACCAACCCAAGCGCCACCGGCGTTGCCTGGACCAACGCTGGCACCACTTTCACATTCAACGCCAGCGGCCAGATGAATCCGCAGGTTCCGAACCTTACACTCACGAATCTCACCGTCGATAATCATACAGTCGGCGACGTTGTGATGAATTTCGGCGGTAACGGCATTACCCAGTTCGCCGATCAGAACGGCGTCGCGCAGGTCGGCACGCTGAATCAGAACGGCTTTGCCGCCGGCCAGCTCAACGGTATCTCGGTGAGCGACAAGGGACGTATCGTCGCGAGCTATTCGAACGGCCGCACGCTCGACATCGCGGAAATTCCGCTGGTCTCCTTCAACGGCGACAACGGCTTGCAGGCGCTCGACGGCGGCGCGTTCCAGGCGACCGACGAATCAGGCCCGCCGCTCTTCGGCGCATCCGGCAAGATCGCGGCGCAATCGCTCGAGGGATCGAACACCGACATTTCGGACGAATTCACGAAGCTTATCGTCACGCAGCAGGCCTATGCTGCGAATACCAAGATCGTGACGACGGCGAACGACATGCTGCAAGAAACGATCGCGATGCTGCGCTAAGCGGCGAAATTGTAAGGGTTTACGCCCATGGGGCTTAACACCGCGATCTCCTCGGCGCTGTCGGGATTGCAGGCGACGCAAACGGGTCTTTCAATCGTCGCCAACAATGTCGCGAACGTCAACACGCCCGGTTATGTGCGCAGGTCGCCGCTCCTGTCGTCGACGATCGCGGGCGGAAACGGCGTTCTGGTGCTCGGCGTCGGGCGCGAGCTCGATCTCCTCGTGCAGACGCAGCTTCGGATCCAAGCGGCGGGCGCGAACTATGCAAGCACGCTGAACAGCTATTATTCGCGGCTGGTGCAAACCTATGGCACGCCCGGCGGCAACGATGCGCTCGATACGCTGTTCAATAACTTCACGTCTTCGCTCAACACGCTGACCGCAAGCCCCGATTCTACCGCCGCGCAAGGCGACGCGCTCAATCAGGCGCAGGTGCTGGCACAGCATCTCAACGCGATGTCGGCGGAAGTGCAGCAGCTTCGCTCGCAAGCGGAGAGCGGCATTTCGGATGCGGTCAACCGTGTCAACCAGCTCTTGCAGGACATCGCCAACGTTTCGAATCAGATCACCGCATCTGCCGGCCGGCAGGATGCTCCCTCCGCGGCGCTTTTGGATCAGCGCGACGCCGACATCACCGAATTGTCCGGCTTGATGGATATTCGCATCACGTCGCAGGGTAACGGCCAGATTTCGATTTTCACGACGTCCGGCGTGAGCCTCTATGACGGGCAGCCCGCAAAACTTAGTTTCGACGTCAAGACGGCGCTTAATGCTTCCTCCGTCTACAGCACCGATCCGGCCAAGCGCACGGTCGGCACGATCTCGCTGACCAGCCCGAATGGCTCGCAAGTTGATCTGATCGCAAACAACTCGATCCGCTCGGGAAAGATCGCCGCGCTCATCAATATGCGCGACGTGACACTCGTCAAGGCGCAAAACCAGCTGGACGAGATGGCGAGTGCAATGGCGCTCGCGCTGTCCAACCGCACGGTGCCGGGCAGCACGGTCACCGGCCCGCCGGACGGCTTTAGCGTCGATCTCACTGGCCTGAAAAACGGCAACAAGATATCGCTCGCTTACACCGACAATACGACCGGCACGCAGCACAAGGTCACGATCGTTCGCGTCGACGATCCGTCGGTGCTGCCGCTCGACAACAGCGTCACGAGCGATCCGAACGACCAGGTGATCGGAGTCGATTTCTCCGGCGGCATGGCCTCGGTTGTCACGCAGCTCAATACGGCGCTCAGCGGCGCCAATATCACCTTCTCGAATCCATCGGGTAATGTGCTGCAAGTGGTCGATGACGGCGCGACCAATGACAGCGATATCGATGCGCTGAGGGCGTCGGTCACGACCGATACGCTGAATTCGGGGGATGTGACGCTGCCGTTCTTCACCGACGGTTCGAGCACCTATACCGACGCGATCACCGCCGGCGGCAGCCAGAAAACCGGCTTCTCGGCGCGCATTGCCGTCAATCCCGCGCTGCTTTCCGATCCTTCGGCGCTCGTGCTCTTCTCAAACAGCACCAATATTGGCGATTCGACACGGCCGGATTTCATCAATCAGCAGCTCACCGCCGCCGCGCAACTGTTCGATCCGTCTGCCGGGATCGGAACGGCGCAGGGTCCGTATTCCGGCACGGTCGCCGATTATATCCAGCAGATTATCAGCCGCCAGGGCGCCGATGCCGCGAACGCGTCGCAGCTCAACGACGGGCAACAGGTGGTACTGAACGCGCTGCAAACGCGGTTTAACGACGCTTCGGGCGTCAATATCGATACCGAGATGCAGAATCTTATCGTGCTGCAAAACGCCTATGGAGCGAATGCCCGGGTGCTCACCGCCATCAAGCAAATGTTCGACATGCTCTTGCAGATTGGAGGCTGATCATGCCCTCGATTTCCGGCCTCACCAGTAGCGCGATGATGAAGGCGCAACTGCTCGTCACGATGCAAAAGCAGATGAACGATCTGTCGCTGCAGCTTTCGACCGGAAAAATCGCGCAGGGCTACGATGGCCTCGGCATCGACCGCGGGCTCGATGTCAATGTGCGCGCCGCGATGTCGCGGCTCACCTCGTACGAAGACGTGATCACGACGGTGAGCACGCGCGTGCAGTTGCAAAATACGTCGCTCGAACGCCTGAATACGATCGCACAGGACATGCGCTCGAACACGCTGCCGCCGTTCGATTTCACGCTTATCAATAACGGCCAGACGAACACGCAGATTCAGGCGAGAGGCAGCCTCGATGAGGCGGTGAGCCTCCTCAACCAGCGTGCGGGCAACACCTATTTGTTTTCCGGCGCCGCGACCGATACGCCGGCCATGGACACGTCCGATCACATTCTGGACGGAAACGGCTCGGCCGCCGGATTGAAGCAAGTGATCGCCGAGCGGCAGCAGGCGGACCAGGGCGCCGACAATCGGGGGCGATTGGACGCGCCTTCGGCCACGGGCGACGTCGTGACGCTTTCCGAGACGAATTCTGGCCCGTTCGGCTTCAAGATCGCAAGCGCCACCACCGACATCTCCGGTGCGACGGTCACAGGGCCCACAGGAAGTCCGCCCTCGCTCTCGATCGATTTCAACGGAACCAATCCGCCCGACGGCGCGACCGTTTCCGTTCGCCTCAATTTGCCGGACGGCACCTCTACTAACATTACGCTCAAAGCCACGACGCAAGTCCCGCCACCGGCGGGAACTTTTGCCATCGGCGCTACGGCCGCGGATACCGCGGCGAATCTCGCAAGCGCGCTTGACGGTGCAATTCAGACGTCAGCGCAGACCGACCTCGCGGCGGCTTCCGCGATCCAGGCCTCGAACGAATTTTTCGACACCGACGCGGGTCATCCGGCGCAGCGCGTTGCCGGCACCGGCCCGTTCTATAACGCCACCAGTTTGCGGGACGCGACCGCTACGGACACCGTCAAATGGTACACTGGCGACGACGCGACGGACGATCCGCTCGGCACCATGACCGCGCGCGTCGACGACGCGATCACGGTGAAATACGGCATACGCGGCAACGAGGAAGCCCTCCGGAACGTCGTGAAAAATTTCGCGACGCTTGCGGCGGTGAGCTTCTCAAGCAGCGATCCGAACGCTGACGCCCGCTATACGGCGCTCGCGACCAAGGTCGGGAATAGTCTCGCCCCGAACTCGTCGACACAGCAAATTTCGGCGATTCAAACTCAAATCGCCGGCGCCAGCCTTTCCGCCAACGCGGCGAAAACCCGTATCGGCGACAAAAAGCCGATCCTGCAAGGCGTGATGGACGACATCGAAAACGCCGATCCGAACGAGACTGGCGTGAAGCTCCTCGCGCTGCAGACGCAGGTCCAGGCGATGTTGCAGACGACGGCACTGCTTTCGAAGCTCACCCTCGTCAACTTTATGTCGTAGCGAAACGGCCCTCTCAAAAAGCAAAACGCGCGCCCCGTGGCGCGCGTTTTTGTTTGAGAGCGCGTTTCGATCAGGCGGCTGCGTTCGCGCGCAGGCCGGCCGCGATTTCGCGGTTGATGTTGATCAGAACGCCAAGGCGCTCGGGGTTCGGCTCGGTCGCGGTTTCGATCATACGCGAGCGATTGAGCACGAACATCGCGAGGCTCGTGACATTTTTCTTGATTTCGGGCGGGAGCTGATTTTCGGCGCTGGCCAGCGCGTCGGCGAAGACGAGCCAAAGGCGTCGATTATAACGGACCGCCGAAATAATATTCAGATTTCCGGTAACTTCGCCGTCCTTGACGGCTTGCAGCTTGGAAGCCGCACGCATCAAGAGCTGGGCTTCGAGTTCGCGGGCATTACCCGTTTCTTGTGCGTTCTTGGCGTAGGTGTGAGCCGGATTGGCCATGCGACAGTAATTCCTCTTCGTAGCGCAGTAGCTGCTGCGCTTCCTTCAACGCTTTGTAAAAAGAACCGGTTAATATCTGATTATTCATACGGTCGAGGTAAGGGAGTGTGGAGGGCGCGGCCAGCATGACGTCCTTCACCAGGCTGAAATAGAGCTCGTGGTGCTGCTTGGGGTTGCGGGAGAGATACATCAACTGCACCGCGAGATAGATCTTCTTGCAGGGCGTGTCGGCAGTCTCGGCCGTCAGAATGTCCTTCTCGCGCAGGATCGGCGCGTCGCCTTCGATGATGAGGCGGGTGCGCTGGTCGTCATTGGTGATGACGCTTTCCCCGACGATGATGCGCTCGCCCGGTTTCAGCTCAACCTTGAGGCCCATTGGCTGCTCCTTCCGAATCACATCGCGGCCATCTTGACCGTAAACGCGGTCTTTTAAAGCGGCCTAAAAAAGAAAACGGCGGGGTTTGACCCCCGCCGTATCCTTGGATATTTCCGATCAGCCTTATCCGAACAGCCGGAGAACCTGCTGGTTCGCCTGGTTGGACAGCGACAGTGCGACCGTGGAAATCTGCTGACGGGTCTGCAACGCCGTCAAGTTCGCAGCTTCCTCGTTCGAGTCGGCCAGCGTCAGGTTATCCGCACCGACCTGCAGCGTGTTGATGATGTTCTTGGTGAAATCCTGACGAGTCTGAACGACCGTCAAGCTTGCACCAAGTTTAGCACCTTGCGAACGCAACGTATCGGTGGCCGCCGAAACGGCGGTGAGCGACGTATTGATATCGGTATTCCCCACCCAGTTATTGCTAGCAGCCGCGATGTTGAGCGCGCCCGCCGTCGTGTCGGTGAAACCGTTGATCGTCACCGAAGACGTGCCGGTTTCGTTGAAGTTGACCTTGAGATTGTCGCCGTTCAGCAGGTTAATGCCGTTGAACCCCGAGTCCTTGGCCAGCTGGTCGATCTGCGTGAGCAGGTCGTCGAACTGGGTGGCGAGGTCCGCACGAGTCGTCGTATTCGAGGTCTGAAGGGCCTGGTTCGCAAGCGCCTTCGCGGAGTCCACAAGCTTCTGAATGGCGGTGATGCCCTGGTTCGCGGCCTGCACCGTCTGCACGGCGTTCGATTCAGCATCCAGAAGATTGCTGAGGTCCGAAGCGCGGCCCTGCAGGCTTTGCGCCGTGAAGAAGCTGTTCGGATTGTCGAGCGCCGAGTTGACCTTCTTGCCCGTCGCGAGACGGGTCGAGGTCTGCGTGAACAGATCGGCCGTGTTCTGGAGTGCGAGCAGATTCTGACGCACGCCAGCGGAGAGAGTAATATTACCCATAGTTCAGTCCTTTCCTAGGATAGACACACAAATGGATCTCCGTCCTGGAGATCGAGAATCCGGATTTGACACGGGAAAAACTAATGGCTGGTTACGCCGGCGCCGTTATTCCAGGCTGTGATGCCGTACGGAAATCATCGTAAATAGCAGAGTTTCCGCGCGTTTCTTCCTGGGCGACCGTAAAGGTTATCGAGCCGTTAACGTGCCGGCAGCCGGCGCCGGAAAAGAAAACGGCCCCGACGCGAAACCGGCGGGGCCGCTGCAACAATGGGAAAGAATCAGCGATCAGCTCGAGCGGCTGACCATCACCGGACGGGTCGCCGTCTTGGCGGGCGTCGTACGGCCGTTGGCGTGATATCCGCGCGGGTCCTGGCGGCGGCTCGCTTCTTCCGCGGCGCCGCGGATCAGGCCTTCGGCCACGGACTGAGCGGTTGCAAGGACGCGCAGATTGCGGCTCAGGATTTCGCGGAAGGAATCGTGCGCGGCGCGCATCTCCTCGACGAGTTCCGGCAGCGTTTCCTTGATGAACTTCGCGTTCAGCTTCATCGTTTCGATGTCGCGGACGTAAATCGAAGCCAGATTGGTTTTTTCCGGCGTCAGCTCGGCGGCGGCACTAAGCTTGCCCGCACGCACAAGCCGTGTTTCGTCCTCGAATACCTGGACGAGCGCGACCATGGTTTCGCCGATATGATTAAGCAACGCCTCCGCCGCCGCTTTGGTCGTGATGGGAGGGTGTTTTGAAGCGGGTTGGGCGGTCATTGGTGACTCTCCTGCAGAGATACAAGTTGCCGTTCGATCGCTTGGGCCACGCCGACACCGCCGGACTGCGCGACGGATTTCGCGTATTGCTCGGTGAGCATCGAGCGCCACGGGCCGTTGCCGGCGCCGCTGCCGAAGGGGCCGTCATCGTCGAGGCCCTCGAACATATTCTCGAACATGTTGGTTAAAAAAACCGTTTCAAAATCCTGAGCGACGGTATGGATCTTGTTCTTGCCGGAGTCGGCGGGAACCTGATGGGCAAGCGCACGGTCCATGGGAACCGGCGAGAAGCCGACACTCAGGCCAACCGGGGCGGTCATCACATCACCTCGATCTCGGCCTGGATCGCGCCGGTGGCCTTGATCGCCTGCAGGATCGAGATCAAATCGCGCGGGCCGACGCCCAGCGCATTCAGTCCGTCGACAAGATCGGAAAGCGACACGCCTTCCTGCACGACGCCGAGCTTGGTGCCTTCCTCCTGCACGCCGATCCTTGTCCGCGGCACGACCTTGGTGCGGCCGCGGGAGAACGGCCCCGGCTGACTCACGACCGGCGTCTCGGAGATGCTGACGGTAAGGTTCCCTTGCGCGACCGCAACGGTCGCAACCCGCACATCGCGCCCCATCACGACGATGCCGGAGCGCTCGTCGATCACGACCTTGGCGGTAAGGTCCGGCTCGATCTGCAGCGGCTCGATTTCGGTCAAGAGCTGCACGATGTTGCCGGAATATTTCTGCGGAACCGCGAGCATGATGGTGCCGCGGTCCACCGGCTCCGCGGCGGGCGCGCCAAGGAAATCGTTGATCGAGCCGGCGATGCGCTTCGCGGTGGTAAGGTCCGGGTTCCGGAGCGCGAGCCGGATGTTGTTCATGCGGTTGATCGCGAAATCGATCTCGCGCTCGACCAGCGCGCCGTTCGAGATGCGGCCGACAGTCGGCACGCCGCGAACGATCTTCGCGGCATCGCCTTCGGCCTGAAAGCCCGCGACTGCAACGGTCCCTTGCGCGACCGCGTAGACGTTGCCGTCCGCGCCCATCAGCGGTGTGACGAGCAGCGTGCCGCCCTGCAAGCTCTTCGCGTCGCCGAGAGCCGATACCACGACGTCGAGCCGGGTCCCCTGCGTGGCGAAAGCCTGAAGATTTCCCGTTACCATCACGGCCGCGACGTTCCCCGTGCGCAATTGCGCGCCGCGGATGTTGACGCCGAGGCGCTCGAGCATCGCGGTGAGGCTCTGCTTGGTGAAGGGGATGTTATTGAGCGTGTCGCCGGTGCCGTTCAGGCCGACCACGAGGCCGTAGCCGATGAGCTGGTTGTCGCGCACGCCCTCGACGTCGACGAGATCTTTGATGCGGGACGCGGCCTGCGCGGCTCCGAGGCAAATCGCCATCGCGAGCGCGGCGAGCGCCCAGGCAGCAATGGTCTTGGTCACCTTGTTCATCGACATTGCTCCCCAGCTTGGTCGATGGATGGACTCGGACAGGGGAATGCGAGCCGCGTGCCAACAGCGGCCGGAATCAAGCGATTGATTTTGCTGCTTGTTTTTCCGAGGCGCATCCGGCGCATCCGGCGCATTCTGCCGACCCGGCAGATCCTGCCGGGCTCGTTTACGGTCGCTTAACCATGGGAACCCATTATCTGAGCCATTCGCGGGGATCATCTCGCGGGCTCGGGGGAGCAAATCGATGCGAGTTCAGGCGACCGCCAAATCGGGGGTGTCAACAGCCGGGGCTGCCCGGCGTACAACCGGCACCGGCTTTACGGTAGGGAACGATAATACGCCCAGCCAGGTCTCGGCCCCGGCCTCCACCGGGGCTTTGAATTCGATCGACGCGCTGCTCGCGCTGCAAAGCGTAGAGGACGCCGTTGAGCGCCGCCGCCGTTTCGCACGGCGGGGCGTGAAAGCGCTCGATATGCTTGATGCGCTGAAGCTCGAAATTCTTGAAGGACGCATGGACATCGCGACCCTTACGCGTCTTGAAGCCATGCTTGGTGAGCTGACGGAGCGAAGCGGAGAGAGTCGGCTCGACGAAACGCTCGACGCCATCGGCGTGCGCGTGGCGGTGGAACTAGCCAAACGCAGGGCGCAATAGAATTTCCCATATAAAGCTTTTGGCATATCAGCGAACGGGCGCTTCTGACAAAGCCGTCACATTTTCGCATCGCAACCCCCATATTGGGATTTCGCTGATTCCGCCCGTTGACCCGAAGCGGCAGCCCGCTATAAGCGCGGCCAAGAGAAGGCCAGCAGAACGGCCTCGATAAAAACAATACCGGGAAAAATGAGGGCGTTTGTAATGTTGGTAGCAGACCAGGAATACCGGCCTTCCGAATCCGAGCCGTTCATGAACGATCGGCAAAAAGAGTATTTCCGGCAGAAGCTTCTGCGCTGGAAGGAAGAAATCTTGCGCGAAAGCCGCGAGACGATCGAGAATCTGCAAAAGGAAAACGAGAATCATCCGGATTTTGCCGATCGCGCCTCGAACGAAACCGACCGCTCGATCGAATTGCGTGCACGCGACCGCCAGCGCAAGCTGATCGCCAAGATCGACGCCGCGCTCCAGCGCATCGAGGACGGGACCTACGGCTACTGCGAGGAGACCGGCGAGCCGATTTCGCTCAAGCGTCTCGAAGCGCGGCCGATCGCGACACTTTCCATCGACGCGCAGGAGCGCCACGAGCGGAAAGAGAAAGTCTATCGCGACGAGTAGCGCCTTTGGCTCCGACCCTCATCCTGAGGTGCGAGCGAAGCGATCCTTGAAAGATGAGGCTTGTGCGTCGTAGATGGACCCTTCGAGACGCCGCGCTTACGCGCGGCTCCTCAGGGTGAGGAAACGAAGACTACTTCGCCACAAACACTGTCTTGATATTCACAAATTCGCGGATGCCGAACTGCGAGAGCTCGCGGCCGTAGCCGCTGTCCTTGACGCCGCCGAAGGGGAGGCGCGGGTCGGAGCGCACCGAATCGTTCACGAACACACAGCCCGCTTCGATTTCCTCCGCCGCGATCTGTTCGGCGCGGGCGATGTCCTTGCCGATCACGGCGCCGCCGAGCCCGAACTGGGAGTCGTTCGCGATTTTGATCGCATCGCGCTCGTCTTCGGCCGTGATGATCGCGGCAACAGGCCCGAACAGTTCCTCGTCATAAGCGGGCATGCCTTTCTTGACGTTGGTCAGCACCGTCGGCGGATAGAAAGCACCTTCACCCTTCGGAATCTCGCCGCCGCATAAAACCTTGGCGCCTTTGTGAATACTGGTTTCGACCTGTTTGTGAAGATCGTCGCGCAAATCTTTCCGAGCCATCGGGCCGACTTGCGTTCCTTCCGCCATCGGGTCGCCGACCTTGACGGCCTGCATCTTTTTTACGAGCGCTTCCTCGAACTTGGCGCGAGTTTTTTCCGTAACGATGAAACGTTTGGCGGCGATGCAGCTCTGGCCGGAGTTGACGAGACGGCCCTTGGCCGCGATCGCGGCCGCCTGCTCGATATCGGCGTCGTCCATGATAACGTAGGCGTCGCTGCCGCCGAGCTCGAGCACCGTCTTCTTCAGGCATTCGCCCGCCTTCGCGGCGACCGCGCGGCCGGCAGGGGTTGAGCCGGTGAGCGTCACGGCGCGGATGAGCGGGTGCTCGATCACGGCGTTTACATCCTTGCTGCCGATCATGAGCGTGCGGAAGAGGTTTTCCGGGAAGCCGGCGTCCTTGAAAATCTGTTCAATCGCAAGGGCGCAGCCGGGGACGTTCGAGGCATGCTTCAAGACGCCAGCGTTCCCCGCCATCAGTCCCGGCGCTGCGAAGCGAAAGACCTGCCAGAACGGGAAATTCCAGGGCATTACGGCGAGGATGACGCCAAGCGGCTGAAAGGTGACGAAGCTGCGCCTGGCGTCGCTTGCGATCTCCTCCGTGGCGAGAAATTTTTCCGCGTGCTCGGCGAAATAGTCGCAGGCGGTGGCGCATTTCTCCACCTCGGCAATGCCGTCCTTGAAGGGCTTGCCCATCTCCTCGGCCATCAGCCGCGCGTATTCCCGGGATTTGTCGCGCAGGATTTGTCCTGCCTTTCGCAACGGCATCGCACGGTCGCGAAAGGAGGTCCTGCGCCAGTCGAGAAACGCCGCGTGCGCTTTCTCAATGATCCTGCTCACTTCCGCACGCTGGGTTTCGTCATAGGACGCGACAGGGGTGCCGCTCGCGGGATTGATCGACTGGAATGTCATGGGAGCGCTCCTCGCAAACTAACGCCAAGCCTAACACAAAGTTTCGCGTATGATTGAGGAGTGGAGTAGGGGTAGCGTACTCATTTTTTCGGCGCGGCGAAAAAGAGCACGGCCCCGCGGGGGAGCAGCGGGGCCGTGCGGTGCCGGTCTCCGGGGAGCGGGAGCGGCACTTCAGGGTCGCGATCCGGTTTCGCGCCCTAGCTCATATTTTTGCGCATGGCCTTTTCGGAAAACCGGTACCCACTTTTCCGGGCCATGCCCGTTAGAACGGCAGGATCACGTCCGAGATCTGCTGCCCCCAGCGCGGCTGCTGCACGTCGGTGAGCTGGCCGCGCCCGCCATAGGCGATCCGCGCTTGCGCGATCTTGGAGGAGTCGAGCGTGTTGTCGTTCTCGATGTCTTCGGGCCGCACGATGCCGGCGACCTTGAGCTCCCTCATTTCGAAATTGACCCGGATTTCCTGCTTGCCCTCGATCACGAGATTGCCGTTCGGTAGCAACTGCGTGACGACGGCGGCGACGTTGGTCTTCAATTGCTCCGAGCGATTGACCGAGCCCTTGCCGTCGCTCGAAGCGGTGGAGTCGGCCGTGAGCAGACGCCCCGGAATCGGCGTGCTCGTCAGCGGCACTTTCTTCAGGCCGAACAAATTGGTGATGCCGGAGTCTTCCTTGTTGTCGCGGCTCCTCTGCGTTTCGTTCGCGACCGCGGCGCTGTCGGTGAAGTTCACCTTCACCGTGAGAATGTCGCCGACCTGGTGCGCGCGCTGGTCCTTGAAAAAGGCGCGCGAGCCGTTCCGCCACAGCGAGTTGGGATTGTAGGAGGCCGGAATCGGCTCCGGCATCGGCATCGTCACCGGCTTGTAGCCGCGCTGCGCCGCCGGATTGTCGACGGCGGAAAGCTTCGGCTCCTGGCCCACATTCGCGAGGCGATCGAGATAGGCGCAGCCGCCGCTCGTGCACATCACGAGAGCGATCGCACCGAGTTTCAGTAGATTACGAAGGGACATGGCTGCCTCACGACGAACAGGAGAGAACGGACTCATTTCATCGAACCGGTGGTTTCAAGCGCCGCTGAACGCGCGGATTTCATCGAGTGCACGACCACGTGCCCCGCTCCTTCGACCGTCGCCTGCACGGTGCGCTTTGACTGCGGATTCATCACCTGAATGACGTCGCCTTCGGTGCCGGATTCCATCGCTTTCGCGCGCAGCGACAGGACGACTCCCGGGCTGTCGAAGGTGAGCGTCACGGTGTCTCCGCGCGCGACGAGCTCGGGTTTCATCATTTCGGAGATGCGGATCGGCTGGCCCGCGCGCAGGTCGCGCCGTGCGGCGTGGCCGACGACGGCGGCGCTGTTCCTGATCGTGTCGGGGGTGATTTCGGCCTTCGGGCGGCGCTCCATCTGCACGTCTTCGTCGCGCACGATTTCGCCGCGGGTAAAGGCGCGGATCACGGTCGGGATTTCCACCGTCTCGTAGAGATAGCCGGAAACGCGTGCGGGTTTTTTGCGGATTGCGGCGCTGCCGGGCACGTCGAGGCTCGCGTCGAAGCGCTGCGAGCGCGGATCGTAGTTGAACTGCACGAGGCGAGGCGCCGCCGCCGCGTTCGGTTCGACCGAAAGCGGGCGTGCGCCGGAATCGAAAACGACCGCAACATTGGCTGAATCCTGGATGCCGATTTGCTTTGCCGCAGTTTCGGCGACTGCGCGCTCGATTTCCGTGACGGGAATGGTGCGGGTCGCGCGGGTCACCAAGACTTCGGAAATGCCGCGTGTGTCGAATACCAGTACGCCCGCGGTGCGCGCCGCTTCGATGATGCGGTAGACCTGGATCGTGCCGCTCGCGCCCAGCTCGGGCGCGCGGAAGACAGGCGTTTGCGCCGCATCGCCCAAATTCTCGATGAGGTCGCCGAGCCGAACGAATTCTCCTTCGACCGACGTGGAATCCTTGAGCGTCGGGATCGCGGCAGCTTTCGCTGCGCCTTCGGCCGGCGCCGAAATCGCGGCGAGGAGGAAGGCGGTGGCGAGGAGGGCGAAAAAGTTGCGCATGATCGTTCCTCCTCAGCGCAGCATCTGCACGGTCGTTTGCAGCATGTCGTCGGCTGCGCTCACGACTTTGGCGTTCATGGAATAGGCGCGCTGCGCCGTAATCAGATCGGAAATTTCCGTGACCGCGCTGACATTCGAGGCTTCCAGCTGGTTCTGCAGCAAATTCCCCATGCCGTCGGTGCCGGGGTTACTCAGCTGCGGCGTGCCGGAGGCGTCGGTCTCGAGATAGAGATTGTCGCCGATCGCCTGCAGCCCAGTCTTGTTCATGAAGCGTGCGAGTTGGATTTGGCCGAGCACAGTGATTTGCGATTGCCCCGGCAGGAGTGCCGAAACCTCGCCGGTCTGGCTGATCGAGATATTGGTCGCGTTTTGCGGAAAGGTGATCGCAGGATCGATGAGATAGCCTTCCGGCGTCACCAGGCGTCCCTGTTCGTCCATTTCGAACGAGCCCGCGCGCGTGTACGCCGTGCGGCTGTCCGGCAGGAGCACGCGGAAGAAGCCTTCGCCGCGGATCGCGACGTCAAGCTCTTTGCCGGTCGGCGTGAGATTGCCTTGCGTCATGACGCGCGGCGTGCCGGTCGTCTTGACGCCGGCGCCGATGTCGAGGCCGACCGGAAGCCTCGTGCCCTGGTTGGAGGTATTCGCGCCGACGCGGCGGAGGCTCTCGTACATCAGGTCAGAAAACTCCGCCCGCTGTTTCTTGTAGCCCGTCGTCTGCATATTCGCGATGTTGTTGGAGATGACCTGGACGTTCAGTTCCTGGGCCACCATTCCGGTCGCTGCTGTGTAGAGTGCGCGCATGTTCGTTCTCCCCTCGATGCGCTATGCAGTTGGAATCTGGGAAAGCTTGTCGATCGCGTCTTTCCGAAGATCGTCCGTCTTCGTCATCATGTTCGCGAGCGATTGGTAGGCGCGCATCACTTCCAGCATGCGCGACATCTCGACGATCGGGTTTACGTTCGATTTTTCGAGCGAACCCTGCACGATCGAGGTCGTCTCCTTCACGTTCTGCGGTGTCTGTCCGCCGGCGCTGTAAAGGCCGTTGCCCTCGCGGACGAGCGCGTTCTGGTCGTCGAAGCGCACGAGGCGAATCTTGCCGCGCTCGATCACCTGGTTCTGGTTGCCGTTGATCGCGGTGATCGTGCCTTCGCGCCCGAAGGTGATTGAGTTGTCCAGCTGGTCGAATTGCAGCGGTCCGTTCTGGCCGCGCACGCGATAGCCCTGCTGGGTCACGAGCTCGCCCTTGTCGTTCAGCGCGAACGAGCCGTTCCGCGTGTAGCGCTCGCCTTGCGGCGTATCGACGACGAAATAGCCTTCGCCGCGGATCGCAAGATCGAACGTACCGCCGGTTTGCTGCAGCGTGCCCTGAGAGAAATCCGTAACCGATCCGCTCTCGCGTACGAAGGAAACGCGCTGGTCGGCGGGCGAAGAGCGGTTGATGCGTGCCTTCGAGGAAAGAAACTCCTCGAAGGTGACGCCGTCTGCCTTGAAGCCGTTCGTGTCCATGTTCGCGAGGTTGTTCGCGATCACGTCCATCTCGCGATGCAACGCGATCTGCCGCGAGAGGCCGACATAGAGTGCGTTCTGCATGGGCTTAGCTCCCCTAATGCCCTTTGGGTCAGGCTCCCCAGCTTGACCCGCAGCGGCATCGCAGGAGTCGTGCCACTTCGCTTTTTCTCGATCTTTCAGAGGCTTAGGAAAAAACGCGGGGTCTGCGGCCCGGCACGATCGTCTGCCCCCGGCAAAGATCGCCCGGCAAAAATTGCCGCTTAAAGGCTTCGTTAACCATAGTTACCTAGCGTTTACGCCGGTTACGGCTTTCGGAGTCCGCCGGCCGCGGATTCGCGAAATGCAAACGAAGGATGGCTGGCATGGCGGAAGCGGCAGCGGCGGATGCGCCGGAAACCGAAGGCACGGAAGGCGCGAAGCGCGGCTTCATCGGAAATATCGTCGGCAAAATTCTCGGCCTCAACAAATTCATTCTGATTGGCGCCGCCGCGGCGCTCCTGCTCGTGATGGGGGGCTCCTACTTCTTCCTGACGGGCCATAAGGAACACGCCGCGGAAGCGCCGAAGACGCTCTTTTACGATCTTCCCGACATGACGGTGAATCTTTCCGCGTCGCCGGACCGGCCGCAATATTTGCGCGTCAAGGTGACGCTCGAAGTCGACAACGGACAGGTGATCGACGCGATCAGGCCGGTGATGCCGCGCGTGATCGACACCTTCCAGACGCATCTGCGCGAGCTGCGCATCACCGATCTCGAAGGCTCCGCCGGGCTGTTCCGGCTGCGCGACGAACTCACGCGCCGCGTGAATCTCGCGATCGCGCCAAACCGCGTGCGCGCCGTGCTGTTCCGCGAACTCGTCGTGCAATAGCGGAAGCAATCATGCCGACCGATCAAGAACTCGCCGACGAATGGGCAAAGATGGCCGAGGAGGACGGCGGCGGTTCCTCGTCCAACGGCAAGCCGAACGGCGACGACATGGCCGCCCAGTGGGCGGCGATGGTCGAGGAAGCGCCAGCCGACAATAAATCCAAGGGCGCAGACCGCGTTCTCAACCAAGACGAGATCGACGGGCTGTTAGGCTTCAGCCTCGACGAGCTCGCACTTTCCGATCATTCCGGCATTCGCGCCATCATCGACTCGGCGATGGTCTCGTACGAGCGTCTGCCGATGCTCGAAATCGTCTTCGACCGCCTGGTGCGGCTGATGACGACGAGCCTGCGCAATCTCACTTCGGACAACGTCGAAGTCTCGCTCGACCGTATCACGTCGGTGCGCTTCGGGGAGTATCTGAACTCGATTCCGCTGCCGACGATTCTCGCGGTGTTCAAGGCGGAGGAATGGGACAATTTCGGCTTGATGAGCGTCGACTCGAATTTGATCTATTCGATGATCGATGTGCTCTTGGGCGGACGCCGCGGCCAGAGCAAGACGCGCGTCGACGGACGCCCCTACACCACAATCGAGACCAATCTCGTCCGTCGCATGATCGAGGTTGTGCTCGCGGACGCGGAAGCCGCGTTCCGCCCGGTGTCGCCGGTTCGCTTCACGATCGACCGGCTGGAGACCAATCCGCGCTTCGCCGCGATCTCGCGCCCGACCAACGCCTCGATCCTCGTGCGGCTCCGGATCGATATGGAAGACCGCGGGGGCAATATCGAGCTTCTGCTTCCTTACGCCACGATCGAGCCGATCCGCGAGACGCTTCTGCAAGCCTTCATGGGCGATAAGTTCGGCCGCGACCCGATCTGGGAAGGCCATCTCGCGCACGAAATCTTTCAGGCGGAAGCCGAAGTGAACGCCGTGCTCTACGAGGGCCTGATGCCGCTCAAGCGGCTGATGAATTTGCAGGTCGGCGACACACTGATGCTGGAATTGAAACCCGACACGCTGGTGAAGGTCCGCTGCGGCGAAGTCGTGCTCACCGAAGGCCGCATGGGCCATGTCGGCGAGCGGATCGCCGTGAGCGTCGCGAGCCCGCTTCGCCGCCCGCGCACCACGATGTCGATGTTCGAAAACGCAGGCGCCATGAAAAGAACGGAGGCATGATCATGATCGCGAACAGTTACGGGCTGATGATCGAGGGCTTGGTCGCCGTGCTCCTGGTGCTCACAATCGGCTATTGCATGATCCTCAACCGCCGCCTGTCGCGGCTCCGCAACGACGAGAATTCGTTCAAGGGCACGATCGCGGAGCTCGTCGCCTCGACCGAAAGCGCCGAGCGTGCGATCGCGGGGCTGAAGCTAGCGGTGCGCGAAAGCGAGGAAATTCTCGCCGCGCGCCTCCGCTCTTCCGAACTGATCTGCGCCGACCTGCAGCGCGAATTGAAGCGCGGCGAGAGCGTGATCTCCCGCATCGTCCAGATTGCGCAAGCGGCGGACAGCGGTCGCGCCCGTCCCGGTGGAGAAGCGGAGCTCGCGCCCGCCGCGCAAGTTTTGAACGCGCCGGTCGCCCGTACCGAGGCGATCATCCGCCGCAAGGCGGCCGAGACGATGGCGGCGGCGCAGGCGCTCGCGAACCGCGCACGGCGGCGCGCGGACCAGGCGGCCTGATCTAAGGGCAGGGCATGGAATTGCGGCTCATTCCGGTGATGGCATTCGCGGCGGCGAGTCTGCTCGCCGTCAAGGTCGTTTCGATCGTGCAGTTCGACGGCCGTCTGCCGTTCGCGGCGGCCGTGAAGCCGGAAGAACATCCGCCCTTCAGCGAACAGGAACTTGCCGCGATCGACGAGACCGATCTCGACATCACCGGTTCGACGCCCGAGCCGAAAGGCAAGGAGAAAGAGGGCGAGAAGGAAAAAGAAAAACCCGCTGGCCCGATCCGCGGCGTTTCGACCACGCGGCCGCAAGAAGCGCCGCAGCTTTCCGGCGCGAAATTCGTCGCTGGCGGCGGCTCGCCCGCCGAGCGCGCGCTTTACGAGAAGCTCGGCGAACGCCGGCAGGAACTCGACAAGAAGCAGCGCGATCTCGAGCTTCGCGAAAATCTTCTGAAGGACGCAGAAGCTCGGCTGCAAACGCGGCTCGACGAGTTGAGGGATCTCGAGAACCGCCTGAACGGCAAGGGCGGGGAGCAGAGGGCGAAACTCCGGAACATCGTCATGATGTATGAGGGCATGAGCCCCAAGGAAGCCGCACGGATCTTCGACAAGCTCGACCAGACGGTGCTCGTCGATGTCGCGAGCGTCATGAACCCGAAGAAGCTCGCAGCGGTACTCGCGGTCATGAGCCCTGATGCGGCGCAGCGGCTTACGGTTGAGCTTGCGAAACGCACCGAGAACAACGAGCAGGGCTTGCCCGCCACCGACCTCAAAAAAATCGAAACGAAACCAGCGGGTTAGCGCCGAAAACCGGCGTCCCGCCGCGATTTTCGGGCGTAAGCCCGCATTAAGGACGTTTCGTTAGGGTTTTCGCCGGGTTGGCCCGTTCCGGGCCCGCGTAGCTTTGGACGAGTTCGAGTATCATGCGTAGCGTTTTCCGGGCGATCGGCTTCTCGGCGGCCTGCCTGCGCGCCCGGCGCGCTCTCCTTTATCCCTTGCTTGTCTTCCTGCTCGGCGTGAGCGCGATGACGGCCGCGCGCGCGAACGGCGTCACCGCCGAAGCCACCGGCTACACCGACAAGGGCTATGGCCGGCTCGTGCTTACCTTCTCGGAAGAGATCAAGACGAAGGTTCGGGTCGAGAACAACATCGTCATCATCGATTTCGGCAAGCCCGTGAATGTCGCGGTGAACAAGCTCGCCGACCGCTTGCCCGGCTATGTACAGCTCGTCCGGCGCGATCCCGACAACACCGCGATCCGGCTTGCGCTCGCTTCCAAGGTCACGGTGAACGTGATGGAGGCGGCGGAAAAACTCTTTGTCGACTTCCTGCCGGACGACTGGGTCGGCCTGCCGCCGGGGCTGCCCACCGAGGTCGTGGACGAGCTCGCCCGCCGCGCGCGCGAAGCCGAAAAGCAGGCGATGATGAACCGCACCGGTCCGCGCAAGATCTGGGCGCCGGTGAAGATGCGCTATGCGCTCGCCCCGACCTTCTCCCGCTTCAGCTTCGAGATGAGCGAGTCGGTGAAGGTCGTGAGCGAGCAGGACGGCCAGGAATTTCGCCTCACCTTCGATGCGCCGGTGAAGGTGGATTTCGGCGAGGTTTACGCGAAGCTGCCCGCGAGCGTCGTCGGGCTCCACGCGGATTATCAATCCGACATGACGGTCGTGAAGCTCGTGCTCACGCCCGGCGCGGAGCTTCGCACCTTCCAGGAAAACGCCGCTTTCGTCGTCGACGTGACGCCGGCGGAAAAGAAGGCCCCGCTCGATATCGAATCCGCCGCGAAAATATTGCAAGACGCGGCGAACCAGCCGGCCGAACCGCAGCCTACGCTTGCGAAGAAAGAGCTTGCGGCGCTCGCATTGGAAGCGGCGCAAGAACCTGCCGCGATGCCCGCGGCACCGAAGGCGCCTATGACCGTTCCCGCCGCGCCTGCGCCGCGCGCCGAGATGGCTGCATCTAAGCCCGCCACGCCGGAAAAGCCGGCGCCGAAATCCTCGAGCGAGCCCGTGTTCGTGACCGTCACGCGCCAGAACAGCGCGGTCACGATTTCGCTTCCCTTCGGGGAACAGGTGAGCGGCGCGATGTTCCGCCGGGGCGACTGGGCGTTCCTGGTGCTCGACACCGAGCGGAAAATCTATATCTCCGATATCGCGAACGAATCTTCGCACGTCGTCAAAAGTTTCGAGCAAACGAAGCTCTCCGGCGGCCAGCTCATCCGGTTCCGGATCGACGCGAACCGGCTCGCAAGTCTTGCCGCGGACGATAAAGGCTGGACGATCCAGGTCGGCAGCGCGGTGTCGAATCCGAGCCGTCCGATTCCGGCGCGGCGGGTCTTTGCGGGGCAGAACCGCGCCGGCATTTTCATTCCGCTCGCGGCGCCGGGCCGCGCCTATGAGATCAAGGATCCCGACATCGGCGATCATCTCGTGGTCATCACCGCGATGTCGCCGGTGCGCGGGCTCGTGCGCGGTCAGGATTTCGTCGATTTCGACGCTCTCCCGTCGGTGCATGGCGTCGTGCTTGCGCCGCGCGCCGACAATCTTACGGTCGAACTCACGCCCGAAGGCGTGACTGTGGCGCGGCCGGAAGGGCTGCAGGTCTCCAACATGGATAGCGTGCTGCCGTCCCTGCCGGAGAAAGCGCGGGGCACGGCGGATACGGTTTCGGCGCTCGATCCGGATGTCTGGCAGGAAGAAAAGAAGGCCGACTATACCGACCGCGAGATGGAGCTCGCGCGCAGGCTGGCGGAAGCGCCGATCGCGAGCCGCGCGGAAGCGCGCATCGCGCTCGCGCGCTTTTATCTTGCGCGCGACCTCGCCTCGAATGCGATCGGCGTACTCGAAGCCGGTACCGACGGCGAAGCCAAATTCGGCTCGGAATCCTCCTATGCGCTCCTGCACGGGCTCGCGGAGCTTTCCATGCATCGGCCGGCGAAGGCGCTCTCCGACCTGAACAGCCCGGTGCTCGCGAAATCGCCGCAGGCGGCGCTTCTCCGGGCCGCCGCGCTCTCGGAGCTTACGCGCTGGGCGGAGGCGCGTGACCAATTCAATGCCGGCAGGAACGCGATCGCGACGCTGCCGATCGAGGTGCAGCGGCTCGTGCTCGCGAGCGGCATGCGCATCATGGTGTCGGCGAGCGATTTCGGCGCGGCGAGCGACATTCGCGGCCAGCTCGATCTTGTCGGGATTCCCGCCGATCTGAAGCCGACGGTGACGCTGCTTTCCGCGCGGCTCGCGCTCGGGCTCGGGCGCAGCGATCAGGCGGCCGCCGCCTATGCGGAGCTTGCCGCCGGGCCCGAAAGCCCCGCGATGGCGGAAGCCCGCCTCAGGCTCGTCGAAATGCGCATGAACCGCGGCGGCCTCGACCGGCCGAAAGCGATCGAGGCGCTGGAGACGCTCTCCTTCGTCTGGCGCGGCGACGAGACCGAAGTCGAAACCATGCGGTTGCTGGCCAAGCTCTATGTCGGCGAAGCGCGCTATCGCGATGCGTTCAATCTTCTCGATGCGGCGCTCTTGGTGAAGCCGGAGAGCGAAACGACGCGCGGGTTCTATTCCGAGATGGCCACGATCTTCGAAGACCTGTTCCTCTCCGAACGCGCGAGCACGGTCGAGCCGGTCGAGGCGCTCGCGATCTATTACGATTTCTCCAAGCTCACGCCGATCGGCCGCCGCGGCGACGAATTGATCCGCCGTCTCGCCGACCGGCTCGTTTCAGTCGATCTTCTGGATCAGGCGGCCGAGCTTCTCGATTATCAGGTGAAGTACCGGCTCTCGGGAGTCGCGAAAGCGCAGGTCGCGGCCAAGCTCGCCTGGGTGCGGCTCCTGAACGGCAAGCCCGCGCAGGCGGTTCAGGCGCTCGCGGACACGCGCGTCGGAGATATTCCGCAGGAACTGCGCGAGCAGCGGCTTCTTCTCGAGGCGCGTGCCTTATCCGAGCTCGGCCGTTATAGCGCGGCCCTCGAGCTCGCGAGCGGCATGGAAGGCGCGGAAGCGGACCGGCTGCGCGGCGACATTCTGTGGGCGGCAAAGCGCTGGCGCGAGGCGGGCGAAGCCTTCGAGAAGCTCCTGGATACGCGCTGGCAGAAACCCGACCCTCTGGATGAGACCGAACGGCGCGACGTATTGCGCGCGGGGATCTCTTATGCGCTCGGCAGCGAGACGGTTGGGCTCACGCGGCTCCGCGACCGCTACGCCGCGAAAATGCCGGAAGGCGCGGAGCGAACGGCGCTCGGTATCATCGCGATGCCTTCGGGTAACGCGAAAAAGCTCGGCGATGTGGCGAAGACGTTGTCCGCGGTCGACAGCCTGAAGCTTTTTTTGAAGCTCTATCAGGCACGTTTCCCCGACAAGCCGTTGCCGGCGGAGCAGGCGTCCGCGGAAACGCATAAAGTTTCGGCGAGGTAAGCCCGCATTCCGCTCAATTCGTCATGGCCGGGACAAGGCCGGGCATGACGGCGGAAAGCCGGGAGCTAAGTCACGAAGCTCTGCACCAGCGAGCCCGCGATCAGGCTCCAGCCGTCGACCAGCACGAAGAAAATAAGCTTGAAGGGCAGAGAAATCATCGCGGGCGGCAGCATCATCATGCCCATGGACATGAGCACCGACGCGATCACGAGATCGATGACGAGAAACGGCACGAAGAGCAAAAATCCGATTTCGAACGCGCGGCGCAATTCCGAAATCATGAAGGCCGGCATCAGGACACGAAGCGGCACCGCGTTCGCATCGGCGGCAGGCTGCTCTTTCGCAAGATCCATGAACAGCGCCAGATCCTTCTCGCGCACATTCTTCACCATGAAATTGCGGAAGGGGACGGCGCCGCGCTCGAAAGCCTGCTGCGGCTGAATTTGGCCCGCCACCAAAGGCTGCACGCCTTGCTCATAGGCGGTCTGGAACGCGGGCCCCATCACGAAGGCAGTGAGAAACAGCGCGAGCGAAACGACGACCGTGTTCGGCGGCGCGGATTGCAGGCCGATCGCGCTCCGCAACAGCGAGAGCACGATCACGATGCGGGTGAAGGAGGTGACCATCACCAGAATCGCAGGCGCGATCGAGAGCACCGTGATCAGCGCGATGAGTTGAATTACGCGCTCGGTGAGGCCCGCTCCCTGGCCGAAATTGATGCTGATGTCCTGCGCAAAGGCAGGAGAGGCGAGCGCGAGCAGAATCGTTCCCGCAAATGCGCCGGCCAAGGCACAGCAAAGCCGGCGCGTTCGATTCATGCAGAGTCTTTTCCGCCGCTTGGTTTCAAGAGATTGGCCATCTCTTCTTCGAGACTCGAGAAAACGTCGCCCGCCTTATTGTCGGCTGCGGGCTCGGGTTCGGGCACGGACTTGGAGAGCTTCGGCTCTTCACGCCCGGAGAACAACGGCGAGCCCGAAGCGATACGCGGCTCAGGCGCGGGCCGCGCGTCCGCCGGCGCACGCAGCGCCGCCTCGAGGCGTTGCGCCATGTCGGAATATTGCGCTTGGCGCGACGATGGGGCAGGCGTTACACGCGGCTCGACGGCAGGCGCAGGCCGCGGCGCGGCCGTGCGCGGCGCAGGAGCGGCCGCCGCCGCTACGGGAGCCGGTGCGCGAACGGCGGGTGCGGGACGCTCTCGCGCCGGGCGAGGCGCCGGTTCTTCGTAATAGGGCTCGTCGAACGGTACGAGTGAGGGATCGTAGTCCGGTTCGATCGGTTCGATGGGCGCGCGCTGGGGCGCCGCGCGGGGCGGCACGACGGGCGCGGCCGCCGGCTGTGCGCGCACTACATTGGCTTCGACCACCACATCGGTCGGTCCGCCGATCATCAAAAGGTGCTCGACATTGTCACGGCGGATCAAAACGAGGCGCCGCCGCGCATCGACGACCGCCGAATCGAGCACCGCGAGCCGCGGCTGGCGGTTGCGAGCGCCGACCGCGGTGTTCGGGCGCGCCGAACTGAACTGGCGGATCAGCCAGGCGGTGAGCCCGATTAATGCCATGACGAGCACGAAGGCGATGACGAATTTCAGCGCCGAATTTTCAATACCCAGGAATTCACCCATCTTTGCTCCTCACCGCCGCGAAAACGGCGCGATGCGGGTAGGCAAAAAATGCCGCCCGTATGCCTAACAAACGGTTAACGCTTAAACCCGAATCCGCCAAAAACGCGGCGACTCCGGCATTTCCCCCAACGCGGTTCCATGCCGTTTGATCCCGTTAACCGCGCTTTAACTATAAACCCGGCAAGAATTGCCTACAAAGGCGCGCTGGGGAGCGACGGCCTTTGGGGAGCACTAGCATGGCCGTCACCGACTTGCCGCTATTTTCCATGTTGAAAACCCGCATGCGCTGGCTCGAAGAGCGCCAGAAGCTGCTTGCGGAAAACGTAGCGAATGCCAATACACCCAATTATCGCGCGCGCGACCTGAAGCAGCTCGATTTCCGGTCTGAGCTCGAAGCTTCGCTTGCGCCCGCGAGTTCCGGCCTTGCGGTCACGCAGCCCGGCCATATCGCCGGCTCGACCGGCACGCGCGGCTTCGATCAGGCGCCGGGCGGCGGCTTCGAGACGAGCCCCAGCCAGAATTCCGTCGTGCTCGAAGACGAGATGATGAAGGTCGCGCAGACCCAGCTCGACCACCAGACGGCGATTTCGCTCTATCAGCGCGGCATCGGCATGATCAAAACCGCGCTCGGCAAAGGCTGACGGAGCACGGTCATGGATTTCATCCGCACCATGATGATTGCGGCCTCCGGCCTGCGCGCGCAATCCGACCGCATGCGCATCATCTCCGAGAATATCGCGAACGCCGACTCGACCGCGGCCGATTCGAAAACCGATCCCTACCGCCGGCGCATTCCCACGTTCCGCTCCGCCTTCGACAGGGAATTGCAGGCGAATGTCGTGCAGCTCGGCAAGATCCAGACCGACAAGTCCGACTTCATCATGAAGAACGAGCCGGGAAATCCGGCGGCCGACGCCGCCGGCAACGTCAAATATCCGAACGTGAATCCGCTGATCGAAACCGTCGACATGCGCGAGGCGCAGCGCTCCTACGAAGCCAACCTCAACGTCATCGGCGCCACGCGCCGGATGATCTCGCGCACGCTCGACCTTTTGAAAGCCTGAACCGGGGAGCTTTACCGCATGACCGTTCCTTCCGTAGCCGCGAACGCCTATTCGATGCTGCAAAAAATTTCGCCGAATCCGCCGCAAAACTCGCTCGTGAAAAACGCGCTCGCGCCGAAGGAGGGGGGCTCTAGCTTCGGCGCGATGCTGGAAGGCGCGATCGAGAAGTTCGTCGCGCAAGGGCACACGGCGGACTTGAAGGCGCAGCAACTCGTGGCAGGGAAGGGGGACCTCATCGACGTCGTCACCGCGGTTGCCGACTCAGAGGTCGCGGTGCAAACGCTCGTCTCGGTGCGCGACAAGATGATTGCGGCTTACGAAGACATCATGAAGATGCCGATCTGAGGAATTCCCATGACCGGAGCCGATGTTCTCGATGTCGCGCGCGACACAATCTGGACGGTGCTCATTCTCGCGGCGCCGATGATGGTGGTGGCGCTCATTATCGGCGTGGCGATCTCGCTCCTGCAGGCGCTTACGCAAATCCAGGAAATGACGCTCGCCTTCATCCCGAAAATTCTCGCCATGTTCGTGACGCTTCTCCTCACGCTGCCGTTCATGGGCGACGTGTTGCAGAGCTATATGACGCGGATCGCCGAGCGCATCATTTCTCCGGGCTAAGGAAAGTGGCGGCAAGAGCGGCCATATGACCGTCAATCTCAGTTTCCTGCCGTCGCTTGCCGCCGTGTTCATGCTGATGTTCGCGCGGTTAGGGGCGATGGTGATGCTGATGCCCGGCTTCGGCGAGCAGGGCATTCCGGTGCGCATTCGGCTGGTGATCGCCGTGATGCTTACGCTTGTGATGCTGCCGCTGCATCAGGCCGCCTATGCGCCCGACCTCACGCAAGGATTTGCGCCGGTCGTCGGGCTTCTCATCAAGGAGGTCATTATCGGCGTCGTGCTCGGTCTCGCGGGCCGGATCACGATTTCGGCGCTGCAGGTCGCGGGCGTGGTGATCGCGCAGGAGCTGGGGCTCGCTTTCGCCAGCACCGTCGATCCGAGCCAGCACGAGCAGGGCGTCGTCGTGAGCAGCTTCCTCACCATGGCGGGAATTGCGCTTATTTTCGCGACCGACCTCCATCACCTCGTGATCGGCGCGCTCGAGCAGAGCTATCGCATCTTCTCGCCGGGGGCGGCGCTGCCGGCCGACGATTTCACCCAGCTCATTCTGATCACGACTGCGGGCGCGTTCAAAGTCGGCGCGCAGATCGCGGCGCCCTTTCTCGTCTTCGGGCTTCTGTTCAATGTCGGGCTTGGCGTGCTCGCGCGGCTCATGCCGCAAATCCAGATTTTCTTCATCGGGCTGCCCGCTTCGATCATGCTCGGGCTCTTGCTGCTGACGCTCGTGCTCGGCGCGGTGATGGCGGTGTTCCTCAATCACGTCGGATCGCTGCTCGGCGACCTTGCGCTGCGGTAACGGAGAAACGCGGTGGCCGAGAACGACGATACCGACAAGACAGAAGACCCAACCGCAAAGCGGCTGGAAGAAGCGATCAAGCAGGGCGACGTCGCGAAGAGCCAGGAGGTCAATACCTGGTTCATGCTCGCGGGCGCGACGCTTGCGATCGCGGTCTTTGGCAGCCACTCGATCGTAAAGCTTGCGATTATCCTGCGCGATCTCCTCGGCAGTATCGGGCAACTCAGCGGAAGCGGTTTTTCCTATCTGCGTTTCGCCGGAAACCTGCTCTTGGATACGCTGATAGCGATCTCGCCCTTGCTCGGCATTCTGATCGTCGCTGCCCTTGCCGGGAACTATGTGCAGCACGGCCCGCTCTGGACGATCGAGGCGCTTTCCCTGAAGCCTGACCGCCTCTCGCCGCTCACCGGCGCGAAACGCATCTTTTCCAAACAGGGCCTGATTCAGCTAGCGAAGAGCATCGCGAAATTCGCGGCGGTCGGCACCGTCATTTTCCTTGTCATCTATCCGGAATTTCCGAGCATCAAGCTGCTCGCAAGCAGCGACGTCACGCATACGATGCCGCTTCTCCTGAAGCTCATGCTCCGGGTGATGTTCGGGGTCTGTGCGGCCATGGGGGCGATCGCGGCGGTGGATTGGTGGTGGACGCGCCACACCTGGTACGAAAAACACCGCATGACCCTCCGCGAAATCCGGGAGGAGCTCAAGCAATCGGAAGGCGACCCGACGGTGAAGGCGAAGCTCCGGCAGGTACGCCGCATGCGGCTTCGCAAGAACATGATGAACAACGTGCCGAAGGCCACGGTGGTGGTGACCAACCCCACCCACTATGCGGTGGCGCTGCAATATGAGCCCGGCATGAACGCCCCCGTCTGCGTCGCGAAAGGCATGGATTTGATCGCTCTGAAAATCCGCGAAATCGCGGAAGACCACCGTATTCCGCTTGTGGAGAACCCGCCGCTTGCCCGCGCGTTGCACAAAACCGTGGATATCGACCAGGAGGTTCCGCCCGAACACTATAGGGCGGTGGCGGAGGTGATTGGCTATGTCATGCGCCTTCGCCGCATGGTCCGGCACTGAATAAAATAGGGGTGGAACTTGCGGAACGGCGGGTTTGTCGGGCAAACCGGGATGACGGGCGCCGCTTCGCGCGGGCTCGTGCAGGAGATCTTCGAAATGGCCGTTGAGGACGCGCCAAACGCCCCGGTCGACCGCAGCCATGCCACCGGCTCAATCGGCCTCGTGCTTCTGGTCGCACTGGTCTTGGTGGGCGCGGCGGTCTTTCTTCTCTTTGTCGGCCGTGATCAGGCCGAGCCCTATATCGTCGCGGTGCTGGCGGCGCTCGCGGTTGTCGGCGTGTTCGCGCTGTTCGCGGGCGCGGCGGGAATCGTCGAATTCGCCGGGCGCGCAGGAAGGAACGATCTCACCCGCGCGGTGATCGACACGTCCTCCGAGGGGATTTCCGTGGTCGATGCCTCGGGCCGGGTGCTCTACGCCAATCGCTCCTATCTCGATCTCACCGGCGCCGACGGACCTGACGACGTGCGCCCGTTGGAGCGGCTCTTCACCAGCGATCCGGAAGTTTCGGAAGCGATCTACCGCCTCGCGCAAGCCGTACACGAAGGAAAGGCGCAGCAGGAGGAAATCCGCCTCTCCGGTTCGCCCGAAGCGCCGCCGCGCTGGGTGCGCCTTCGCGTGCGGCCGCTCGCGAAAAGCGGGCGGCTCTCGAAAATCGCGATGTGGGGAATCTCCGACATCTCGCGCGAACGCGACCGGCAGGAAAACACCTTCCTCGAACTGCAGCATGCGATCGACTTCCTCGATCATGCGCCTTCGGGTTTCTTCTCGGCGGATGCGTCCGGCAAGATCGTCTATCTCAACGCGACGCTCGCGGGCTGGCTCGGCTTCGATCTCGCGGAGGTTCCGCCGGGCGGCCTGAGGCTCACCGATCTTGTGCAGGGGCCGAGCGCGGCGCTTCTCACCAGCATCGCTCCCGCACCGGGCGAAGTGAAAACCGAAATCTTCGACATCGATCTCCGCAAGAAGAACGGGGAATCGCTTCCCGTCCGCCTGCTGCATAAGGTCGCCTTCGCCGGCGACGGCACGCCGGGCGCGTCGCGCACGCTCGTGATCTCGCGTACGCGCGAGAGCGGCGATCCCTTGCGCGACGCGGAGGTGCGCTTCGCGCGCTTCTTCCACAACACGCCGGTCGCGATCGCGACAATCGCACTCGACGGAACGATCGGCTCGATGAATGCAAGCTTCGTGCGCCTGTTCGGCACGGGCGAGGGCGGAGAGCATTCGATCTTCTCCGTCGTCGCCGACGCCGACCGGGCTAAGTTCGAGAACGAAGTGCGCGGCGCACTCGACAGCAAGCGGGGCATGCGCGAGGTCGAAGTTTCGCTTGCCGGCGACGAGCCGCGCTCGGCGCGCTTCTACATCACGCCGGTCGAGGCGCAGGAAGGCGAGGCCGCGATTGTGCACGCGATCGATACCACCTCGCAGCGGGTGCTGGAAGCGCAATTCGCGCAGTCGCAGAAGATGCAGGCGGTGGGCCAACTCGCGGGCGGGGTGGCGCACGACTTCAATAACGTGCTGACCGCCATCATCGGCTACTCGGATCTTTTGCTCGCCAATCACCGCCCGACCGATCCGTCGTTCCAGGACTTGATGCAGATCAAGCAAAACGCGAACCGCGCGGCGGGTCTCGTACGCCAGCTCCTCGCGTTCTCGCGCCGCCAGACGATGCGGCCGCAAATGCTTCAGCTCGGCGACGTGCTTTCCGATCTTTCCACGGGTCTCCTGAAGCGCATTATCGGCGAAACCGTATCGCTCGAGGTGAAACACGGCCGCGACCTGTGGCCGGTCAAGGCCGACCTCAACCAGTTCGAGCAGGTGATCGTGAATCTCGCGGTGAATGCCCGCGACGCGATGCCGAACGGCGGCAAGCTCTCGATCAGCACACGGAACATCACGGAAGAAGATTGCGCCGAGTTCGGCGAGAAGCTCCTGGCGCCCGCCGAATATGTGCTGGTCGAAGTGCGCGACACCGGCGAAGGCATTCCGCCGAACGTGCTCGACAAAATCTTCGAGCCGTTCTTCACCACAAAGGAAGTCGGCAAAGGCACGGGCCTCGGGCTCTCGACGGTCTACGGCATTGTGAAGCAAACCGGCGGCTATATTTTCGCGGATTCCACCGTGGGCGAGGGCTCGGTCTTCCGCATCTTCCTGCCGCGGCATATCCCGGCGGCGGAAGCTGCGAAAAAGCCGCAGGAAGCCGAGCCGCGTGCGGATCTTACCGGACGCGGCACGGTGCTTCTCGTGGAAGACGAAGTGGCGGTGCGCGCCTTTGCCGCCCGCGCGCTCGCCTCCCGCGGGTATCAGGTTGTCGAGGCGGGGAGCGGCGTCGAAGCTCTGTCGGCGATCGAGAGGAACGGCGGCGAGGTCGATCTCGTCGTCTCGGACGTGGTGATGCCGGAAATGGACGGGCCGACTCTATTGCGCGAGCTGCGGCAGAAGCGGCCGGACATGAAGGTTATTTTTATCTCAGGCTATGCCGAAGAAGCGTTCAAAAAGAACTTGCCGGAAGGCGAGCGCTTCACCTTTTTGCCCAAACCGTTCTCGCTCAAGGATTTGGTCGCGGCGGTAAAAGAAACAATGGCGTCCTGAATTGTTTGGAATTGACACAAAACTTCGTATTCCAAGCGCAAAACTATTCACTTACGTGCAATCCCTCGCATGAATTCTGCTCCGCGCGACGATCGGATTTTCTTTGCCGAAATGTGACAGTCGTCACATTCTGCCCATTCCTTTGCCTTGACCGATTCCGGGAATTTCGGTCTATTCCGCGAGCGAGATCTGGTTTCGGCTGCTTGCTTCCTGACTTCCGGCTTTCCGGCCTGCGATGCTCATGACAACTTCCAAAACGCGGATGCGCCCGTTTCGGCGATAGTCGCGGGACGGACGATTAATTGGAAACGAGGAAGACCAAATGCCTGTAGGAACCGTGAAGTTCTTCAACACCCAGAAGGGCTACGGATTCATCCAGCCGGAAGACGGCGGCAAGGACGTGTTCGTGCACGTCTCGGCTGTCGAGCGCTCCGGCATGCACACGCTCAGCGAAGGACAGAAAGTGTCCTTCGAAATCGTCACCGAGCGCGGCAAGACGGCGGCAGCGAACCTGAAGTCCGTTTGAGATAAACGGCGAGCGGTCCGCTCGCCGCGAAGATGCGGAAAACCCGGCGCCGAAAGACGCCGGGTTTCTCGTTTTGTCGAAATCGAATCAGCCGGCGGCGTCGCTGACGCACTTCTTGGTGAAGGACGTTTTCGCGGCGCCCGAAAGTTTCTTCTCGGCGGCCTGCTTGTCGCAAGCAGCGGCGGCGTCCTTCTCGCATTTCTTGACGAAGCTGGATTCCGCGGCGCCCGACAGTTTCTTCGCCGCAGCGGCGGCCTTGCAGGACTCGGCTTGCGCCGCGCCGCTGGCGGCAAACACAAGGGCGGCAGCGATCAGAATGGCTTTCATGGATGACCTCTCCCTGAGCGCGGCGGAATCGCCTGCGCGGAGCGCGAGGCTAGGGCAGAGGATATATGGGCGTAAAGGAGGCAAACCGCGCCAGCCGGGATCGAAATACCGGCGCTGGTACTTATCAATTCGGCCAAGTGCCTTTTTCTGCCGCTTCAGGGGAGAATTCGCCTGAGCCAAAAAGGAAGCCCTCTCGGGCGGGCGGGGCCTCCTATCGTCACTTCACGACCACTTTCCCCACCATGCCCGCCTCGCGGTGGCCGGGGATGTTGCAGGAGAATTCGAACTCGCCTTCCTTCGTGAAACGCCAGAGCAGCTCCCCGGTCTGCTTCGAGCGCAGCCGTTTCGCATTCGGCTCGTTGTGCTCCATGTTCGGGTTGGCTTTCATTGCTTCGGCATGGTCATGGTTCTCTTTTGCCGTGGCGAGCACGAATTCGTGGTCTTTCAGATTGTCGGCGTTTTTCAGCACGAAACGAATTTGCTCTCCGCGGCGGACTTCGATCGTATCCGGCCGGTAGTACATTTTCGGCACCTGCCGGCTCATGACGATCTCGATTGTCCGTGACGGCTTGAGGGGATCGCCGGGCTCGCCGGCAGAAAACGAAAGATGCGTGGGGTGTCCAGGATCGTGCGCGTCCGCGGATGCGCCAAGCAAAAGTCCGCCTGCAACCGCGATTCCTTGCAAGAAACGTTCGTACCGCATCACGACACTTTCAGCCGAAAGAAGACCATGTAGCTCGTCGGATCGCCGTAAAAGGGCTTGGCGACGTCCGGAATCCCATAGCGGCTCACCAGCGCGCCGATGCCAAACTTCAGGTGATCCATGATCGGCCAATCATAGATGCCGCCGACGGAAATCTTGTTCACGTAGAAGATCGGTGGCGTTACGAAAGCGGGGATATCGTCGAGCAGCTCGTTCTCTTTTACCCGCTCGGCGCGCGTGAAGAAGGTCCAGTTGTTCTTCAAAATCACTTCGCTCTCCAGGAGAAAGCCGTCGAGCGTCGGCCCCGGTTTCAGCATCTTGCGGCCCCACGCGAAGGTCGTGCTCCAAATATTGTTGCCCGCGAATTTCGTGGTGTAAGTCGCTGACGCCGTGAGGCGGTTTTCGTCCGTATTCGGGTCGAGGCTTTCGGGCGAGGTGATGTGCCCCCACGAGACCTGCATTGAGAGTTCTTTGGTCGGATTCCAGGTTGCGCGCGCGGAATAGCTGTCTAGCTTCGGCGACTCGATGTCATAGCGGTGCTGGTCGGGCTCGCGTCCCTTGAAGGCGGAAGCCTCGAGCTTCACGTTGTCCAGCACGACGCCCGCGGTGACGACGCCGAAGGTGATGTGCGTGCTGTCGAGCCAATGATGGGTGATCGGAGCCTCGGGAATGTCCATGCCGCTCGTGCGGTGCATGAAGGCGGACGGACCGAGCGCGGGCTCGCCCGGAAGACCGGCATACACAAAGAAGCTCGAATTCGGCGAGAACTTGTAGCTGTAAGTGGTCGAGAGCTCCATGAAGAGATCGTGCGGATGCTGGCGGTCGATCAGATGCGTCCTGCCGTCCGCGGTCTCGCCGGTAGCGAGCAGGAGCGGATAGCCGTTCGCGCCCATGAACGGATCGGGCGAGAGCATCGCGCGGAAGCCGATGGTGCTGTTGTCGGCCTCTTTTTGCGCTATGCCCATGATCATGCCGGGGACGAAGAACTTGTCGCCGCCGCGCGGCCCGCCCTGGCTGTCATAGACCCCGTTGATCAGCGCATGGGTCATGAACATCCAGCCGTTCGCGCTCGTGTGGATTCCCTCGTGTGGCGTTGCGTCCGGGAGCCAGCTCGTGCCCGAGCCTTCGCGGGTGATGGAATAGGGGCCGAAGAATCCGGCCATGTCGTGCTGCGTCATCCCGGCATGGCCCGATTGATCCATGCCGCCGTGTTGCATCCCGGCGCTGGATTTCTTTTCGGCATGACCGGGGTGGTTTGCGTGCTCGCCGGATTTCTTGCCGGACGATTTCTTCGGCTTCGAATCTTTCTTTGGAGCGGCTTCTTCGTGTTGGGAGTGATCCATGCCCTTCATCTGGGAATGGTCCATGTCTTTCATGTCCTCGGCGCGGGCAGAATGAATTACGCAGGCGGCGAGGAAAGCGGCAAGCACCAGGCGCCCCGCGCCCGCACATAGGTTACGGAAATGCATCGTGTACCCCTTGAATTGAAACGGCACTCGGCTCGCGCCGTTCGCACGGCGCGAGGACGATCACGGGCAGCGCGAAATCGCGCTGCGGTTCAGATCGGCCGTTTTGGAATTCCGGGGTCGAGGGAGGCGAGGTGCCCGCGAATTGTTTGCGGCGCGCTCAGATAATCGGCTTGCACGATGCGCGCTGCTGCAACCTCGACGCAAACCGGCATGATCGCCACCGAGGCGACGACGCACAGGCCGCAGCATTTCACGTCCGCTTTTTCGGCGGGCGCGCCGCCGGAATGATGATGCGCGCCATGGTTTTCGTGCGCGGCCGCGATCGGCGACTGGTTGAGACAAGGCTGGCCTGCGGCCGCGGCGCGAATCAAGCCGCCGCTTATCAATATGACGGCAAGAAAAAGAATAAGGCCGCGAGAGCGCATGAAACAAAGCGTAAAGTTCTTTTACCGGAGCCGCAAGCTTCCGGTTTCCGGAAGGAACATCCCCCGACGCGCGCCGTTTTCCAGAAAGACGGAGGCCAGCCATGCGAAACCCCGAGCAAGATCAAGCGCCCGTGCGTTACGAAGCTTACGAGTTTCCGCCTTCGGACACATATCTCGCCTGTTTCGGCTTGTTCATTTTTACGGGCATCGTTGCTGCTTTTTATGTCCTGCTGATGGGTTCCTAGCCGAGGCATAATCGCAGCCATGAAAAAAGCCCCGCCTTGAAGGCGGGGCTTTCTTCGTCAATCGACGATCTGCACCACGCGTCCCGAGCGCGGATCGACGAGCACGGTGCGGTCGTTCACCACCGTATAGCGATATCGGGGAGCGACGCCGTATTCGCGCGGCACTTCGTAATAGGTGACACGGTCGGGCGGCAATACGGCGCCCACCTCAACGTCGCCTTCATAATAGTACGAAGGCGGACGCTCGTGCACGACATATTCGCGGAAACGAGGACGGGTCGCGTCGGAAATTCCGCCCACGATCGCGCCGACGCCGGCGCCGACCGCCGCACCGAAAGGACCGGCGACGATCGCGCCGGTCGCCGCGCCCGTTCCTGCGCCGACGGCGATGTCGCTCTGGGCGTTCGCGGCGGCGGGCGCCGCAAGCAGCGCCGCAGCGCCCAGCACAAATGTAATCTTTCTCATGGAAGCGTCTCCCTTTGGATGGATGATTATTCCCCCGCTCCGAATACGAAAACGTGCGAAAGCGAGCGGCGTTCCGCTGGAACTCCCGCCACGAAACTGCCGAAACCGCGGCGCGCACGGCGCGCCAAGATGGCCGGGTTAAGACGGCTGGGCCATGACAAGAAAAAGAAACCACGCGGAAAATCGCGTTCTTTTGCCGCGTCTCCGTCTGCGCTATCCATGTGCGGGGGGATTCCCATGTTCCTGACCACACTACCGACCTGGCAGGCGGCGATCGTTGTTGTGGTGCTGCCGACGCTGATTGCGGTCACGGGGCCGTTCGCCGTGCGCCGTTTCGTGCGGCTCGAGAGGCTCCAAACCAACAACGAAGTCGCCGGCTTCAAATTCGCGACCGTCGGTGTGCTCTACGCGGTGCTGCTCGCCTTCGTCGTGGTGGTGGTCTGGCAGAAATACAACGACGCCGAAAACGTGGTCTCGCAGGAGGCGGGCGCGCTTGCCGCGATCTACAGGATTTCCGCCGATCTTCCCCCCGAGCACATGAAGCATATGCACACGGCGCTCGACGGCTATCTTGCGCGCTCGACGGGCTTTATGCGGAATTGCTCGACTTCAATCCGACGGCGCCGAGCGACGTGGTGAACCTCGCCGAACTCCTGCGCCAGATCGTCCAGGTGACGCAATTGCGCCGCGCCCGGCTCGTCGCTTCCCAGGGCGTAGTGCCGGGCGTGTTGTGGGCGACGCTGGTCATCGGCGCGTTCGCAACGCTCGCCTTCACGCTCTTCTTCGGCACCCCGAACGTGCGCGCGCAGGCGGTGATGACCGGGATTCTCTCCATCCTCCTCTTCTGCGGCCTTCTGATCGTGGTCTCGTTCGATCACCCGTTCTCGGGCCCGGTGCGGGTGAAGCCGCACGCGCTGCTCGCGATCAAGAGCGACTTCATGAAATGAACGCCGCTAGTGCGAGCGGCCCATCAATTCCGAAAGCTTGCTCGCGGCACGGTCCTTGATCGTGCGGGCGCGGGTCTCGATCCTGCGCGCACTGCGCTTGACCGCGCGGGCGGTTTTCTTGGCTGCGTTCTTCACCGACTCCGCGGCGCGCTCGCCGGTCTGTTGGGGCGAGCCGTGGCCCGGGTCGGACTGCGAGATCGAGACGGGGTCGGAGCTGGGAAACGTATTTTCCAGCGCCTCGTCGAGTTTTTCGTCGGGGGTTTTGCGCCGGCCGTTTTGCATCATGGCCTCCATTTTCAAAGGAACGCGAGAGGCGGAAGGCGGGTTCCATTCGCTATCTGACCATCTCTCTTGTCATTACCGGGCCGTCGCGGCCCGGCGAGCGGAACGCGAGCCGTGGCGCGGACGAGACCCGGTAATCCATGAAGACTGTCCGCGTATGCCCGGCTTCATCATGGATCACCGGGTCTCGCAGCGTCGGCCGCTCGCATTCGCTCGCGGGACGCTGCGGCCCGGTGATGACAAAAATTGAGATGGCCACTCGGCGCGAACAGACGCGACGGCCCGGTAATGACAAGAAAGAACAGCCGGCGATGACGAAAAAATTGCCGTTTCGTGTTCACAAATTGCAACGCTTTCGCCCGTTGTGCGTTGTGAGCCCATTCAGGGGGCAGTGTAAGGCGACCCAAATGAACATGAATCCGGTGGAACCCCATCCCTGCGTCGGCTGCGGCGCGAACGCGAGGCTCACCCGCAAGGAGCGCGGCGAGCACGGCGGCTTTTATCTCACCTTCGCGTGCGAGCGTTGCGGCACGAGGGAAATCATCAAGACGGGCGGCGAGCTCGCGCTGGAGAGACTGGAGAGAAGCGTGGCGAGTTTGCCCGAGGGCTGAACGCCGCGGGTTCCATCGCGTTTGAGGCGAATTCTACGGAATCGATTGGCGGAAACCGGTTTTGCCGCGCATCATGCAAATTTCGTGCATGCACGCACTGCGCGAAACGATCACCCGCCCGTACTTACGCGCGCCATTTATCCGTGCGATATTTTTGCCATCATCGGCAGGAACACAGAGGCCGGTGGGTAAGGCAGGTGCTCCCGCCTGCAGACAGGAAAGGGGGGCCCATGGCGAAACCGAAACGGTTCGTCGATTCGTTCGATCAGATTCGCATCAACATGATCACGCGCGCGATCGACCGCGCGTGGGAAGTGGTCCGCCATACCGACGATCCCGGCCCGCGGGAAGAGGTGCGGACCATGCTCGCGCGCTGCGTGATGGCCGAAGCGCGCGCGGGCGCGGAAAACCAGGTGTCGCTCGTGAACAAGGCGATCGTCCGCTTCCGGGCGGAACGCGCGCACGATGCGATCGTGTTTCGCGGGGTGCGGCAGAGGGTGTGAGGGGGCGAGCCGCCGGCTACAGGTTGATGCCGAAGCGGGGGAGCAGCCAAGCCATCAGGCTGTAGAGCGCGATCGTGATCGCGCAGGAAAGCGCGAGCGCGAGCCAGAACGCCGTGCCGTGGCGGAGTAGCGCCGGAAAAATCATGAACATCGGGAGCGACGGCAGCACGAACCAGAAGGTGCTTTCGGCGTGCGCGGCGATGCGCTCGATATCGGCGGTGTCGCGCCAGAGCCAGATGATGCCGAGGAGCGAGACGAGCGGGAGCGATGCGATCAGCCCGCCGAAACCCGGATTTCTGCGCGCGACTTCGGAGATGATCATGACGAGGACGCCGGAGAGCGCGGCTTTGATGACGAGATAGGTCATGGGAGGAGTATAGGCGGAAATGTGGAGATGGGTGCGAGCCCTATGAAGATGTGGCCGGTCAACAACAGGATGAATTTAGGGAGACAATATTCGCACTTATATACTTGACATAGCCGCACAAACATGGGATTCTCGCCCTATCGGTGGGAGAAACCCTTATGTTTGCGGACTTAGACAACCCGATCTTCAAAGACGAAAAAGCAGCGCGGAAGCACCTTGAGAAGCTTCTGTGGCCGAACGGGCCTGTCTGCCCGCATTGCAAGGCCACGGAGAACCTTCACAAGCTTAAGGGTAAGTCGCATCGCGATGGTCTCTATCAGTGCAACGAATGCCGCCAGCACTTCACTGTGACGGTCGGGACGGTCTTTGAGCGGTCAAAAATCCCGCTGCGTAAATGGGTGCTTGCGTTCCATCTAATGAACGCGAGCAAAAAGGGTATGTCCGCACATCAGATGCACCGAATGCTTGGCATCACGTACAAGACGGCATGGTTTATGTGCCATCGCATCCGTGAAGCAATGAAAGGCCAGAAGAAGAAAGCTCCGATGGGCGGTGATGGCGGCGTGATCGTTACCGACGAAACCTATTATGGGAACACCAGCAAGCGGGCGAAGGGCTACAAGAAAGGCCATCGCCACAAGATGGGTGTTGTGGGTCTTGTCGATCCGGCGACCGGCGAAGCTCGCGCGTTTGCCGTTAAAACGGCTACTGCTGCGAAAATCCGCAAAATCCTCGTTACCAACTCAGACCGCAAGTCGGCGCTCGTTACCGATGAGAGCCATATGTATAATCGTGTCGGCGAAGAATATGCGATGCATCAGACTGTTTGGCATGCTCGCGGCGAATACGTGAACTCGGATGGATTCACCACAAACAACGTCGAAAACTTTTTCGGTATCTTCAAAAAAGGCATGGTCGGAACGTACCATTTCTGCCGCGAGCAGCACTTGCAGCGGTATCTAAACGAGTTTTCATTCCGCTACACGAACCGCCATGTAGAAGATGGAGAACGTGCGGCGCTGGCCCTTGTTGGTGCGTCTGGTCGGCGTCTCACGTATCGTCAAGCTGACAAAAATCCGATCGCGTAAGCAGCTAGCACTAAGATTTGCTCGCTGGCGCAGCCGCAAAAAACGGCAGGATTGATGTCCTGATTATCCTCTAGCGCCGGCGCGCGAATCACCCTTAGCTTTTGGCGCGATGTTTTTGAGCCAAGCTGGGCTTTTTCGTTCGCTTCTGTTTGCCCGAATCTATTTTGCGCGGCGCGGGGGGCATCTTAAGTGCGACCAATAGAGCTGCATCCCTCCGCCTCTCTATTTCTTTCTTGCTGAATGTCTTTTGGTTTTTCATGGCTCGCAGAAATCCAAAACCACAAGGCCGGTGCATTTTTTGCGGCAATACAGGTCTAACTAAAGAACACATTTGGCCAGCTTGGCTATCGGAGTATCTCGATAAAGATAGCCCCCGTCATCTATATGGCACGGGTTACAAATCAGCCGACATCCAGTTCACGGAGGGAATAAAATACCGAACTGGAACTATTCATAGTCGTAAACTTAGAATTGTTTGCAAAAGCTGCAATAGCGGCTGGATGAGTCGGCTTCAGGAAAAAGCAAAACCGATTCTGCTACCGCTGGTGAAGGGTGAAAACTTCGGTTTTGCGCTTTCCCAAGCTGAAGCAAAATTGCTCGCAATGTGGGCTACGATGTTCACGATGGTTGTCGAGTTTGCAGATCCCAAAACCGTTGCGATCACGCCTGATGAGAGAAAACAATTCCACGTCTCGCAGGAAACAAAAGAGCATTGGTCAATTTGGATTGGCAGGGGGCCCATAAGAGATGACGAAAAGCCCTGGAATTTTATGCATTACGGGTGGCGATTAACCCAGGAGCCTCCAATCTCCGAAACTATGCCCGGCGACTGCAACGCGCAGAGCTCCACATTTATCGTTGGTGAGATTTTCTTTCTTGCCTACAGCTCGACTATCCCGATTTTGACCTTTGACGCGAACGATATCGGTAGCGCGGCAGGCATTAGGCCGCTCTGGCCGGTGCCTAGCCCTATTTTCGATTTTGGCATACGCAGATTGGACGGATATGACATCCATGATCTTTCGAGAATATTCATTCTGAAGATGGACCCTGAGTATCCCGAACCCTTCGGATGGCTGGGCCGCCCAAAATCGTGAATGAAAAAGCTGCATAATGCGCACTCCGTTGTTTTGGTAGCGCAGCTAGCACTCAACTAGCACCGGCCTGTCACGCCCAAGAATCAAAAGGCGCTTAAAATCGCTATGTCAAGTATATAACTGCGTATATATTCCTATCACCCTACCCACGAGGGGCGCGCTCATGAGGCGTCGTGTTCGCGGGGTGGGGTCGGCGCTCGCTCCGTCCGGTCAACGTAACCGGCGGACCGGGAGGCGTAAGGTAGCCGTCCGCGGGGTAAAATAGGCCCCGCTGCCTTCAGTGGCTGGACGAGGCCCGGTTTGGGCGGGGGAGATCTCCGTCCGCGGTCGCGGCATAGGCCTTCAATGGCCTCCCGACGCCGCCCTGTAACCGGCGCCCGGAAGTACGGCCCCCGCACGCCCAAAGTCGCCGGATTCGGCCCTGCCGCAGGGCAGGGCCGTTGCTGGAGCGCCGCGAGGCGCCCGCCGCCGCAAGGCGGAAACAGGAAGGTCTGAGACGCCGAACGGCGCTCCGGCCCCCTCGTTTTATTGGACGAGGGCTTGAAGAACACCCGGCGGGGCCGGGAAGCGACAGCAAGAATTTCCAATCCGCGCGAATTCCTCGCGCGGAAACGAAGGAGCGTGGATGGATGGAGGAGAATAGGAATGCAGCGCAAGCGCAAAGAATCACAATCGTCATGCCCACACTTGTTGCGGGCATCCACGCCTTTGGGCATCGACATGCATCAAGGCGTGGATGGCCGGGACTTCAGGCGCGAAGACGGCGTGGAGCCTGTCATCGGGCCGCGCTTTGCGCGGACCCGTTGGCGCCTTTCGCCCGGCCATGACGAGGAAGGGATGAGCGTCCATGCGCCGCAAGCGTGAACGCGATCCGCTGCACGCGGCGCGAAAGCGCCTGGAGGCCGCGGAGAACGGGTCGTTTCTCGCGCATCTCGAGCGGTGCAGCGAGGCCGCGGTTCTGATCGCGCGCGGGAACGACAAGCGCCTCGATGAGGCGATCGCCCGCGGCGGAAGGGCCAGGATCGAGGCCGAATGGCGGCGATGCAAGACGCGCATCCCGTTCGCGCAGTTCTTCGCAACGGAAGCGCTCGCGCATACGAGGTGCCGCCGCGGGCCGTGCCGGCGGGCGAAACGCTGTGCCTATGGCGGGCTTTCGTGCCTGCGCGGCTATTCGCTCTTCCCCGAGGAGGAAAAGCGCGCGGCGCTCGCTCTGGATCGGTTCCTCCGCATTATGACCGCGCCGGAAGCCGAGTCGGATCAGGCGATTAGGGGGAAGGGCTGAGGCTTTGATTCAGTTTTTCTTCCCTCTCCCCGTAAACGGGGAGAGGGTGGCGAGCGAAGCGAGCCGGGTGAGGGGCGATGCACGGCCCCTCATCCGCTTCGCTCGCCAAGGCTCGCTCAGCACCTTCTCCCCGCAAGCGAGGAGAAGGCAGTACGCGAGTCGGATCAGGCGGTTACGGGGAGGGGCTGAGGCTTTGATTCAGCGGCTTGCGATTTCAATTCAATTTCCTGCGCCAACGGCATTTCGCCGATTCAAAAAGCGCCGGAGTCGCATGCTACCGCCTCTCGATCGTCATGGCCGGGCGATGTTTCTTCAGGCGCGAAGACGGCGCGGAGCCTGTCATCGGGCCGCGCTTCGCGCGGACCCGTTGGCGCCTTTCGCCCGGCCCATGACAGAAAGACCAAGCCCGCGCATGACGGCGGAGGTGACTCTAATGCGCGAAAGTGCGGCTCTTGCGGTGCGGCGCTTTCGCCGGCTTCGGCATCGAGGCCTCGGCGCGCTCGGCAAGCTCGGCGGCCGTTATCCAGCGCTCGGCGAGTCTCTTCCACGTTGTCTTGGAATCGCGGTCGGTACTCGCGCGCGCCATTCGATTGCATTCGGCAGCGTGACGGCGAAATTCGGCAGAAGGAACCATGGTCTGCATTCTCTACGGCCCTAACCACGCAAAAGAACGTGGAAGAGAAACTTTGGTTCCGCAGGGATTTGACGAAAAAAAAGAACGCTTCGAGAACGCTTGCATGATGAGAACAAATAGGGTACATTGTCCCTGTTCTGTTCTTTTCGGTTCGCAACGCCCTTCTTTCTGTACCTCATCCACTAGGCACGCACGCGGGAGCCCTTTATGTCGCAATCAACAGCAGCCCTCCGACTCGTTGAAAGCAATTCCATGGACAAGAACAAGGCGCTCGACGCCGCCCTTTCGCAGATTGAGCGCAATTTCGGCAAGGGCTCCATCATGCGTCTCGGCAAGAAGGGCAAGACCCTCGATGTGGAGGCGATTTCCTCGGGCTCCCTGGGCCTCGATATCGCGCTCGGCATCGGCGGCCTCCCCAGGGGCCGGGTGGTCGAGATTTACGGGCCGGAATCCTCGGGCAAAACCACGCTCGCGCTGCACGCCATCGCCGAATCGCAAAAGCGCGGCGGCACCTGCGCCTTTATCGACGCCGAACACGCGCTCGATCCGACCTATGCCAGGAAGCTCGGCGTCAATGTCGACGACCTTTTGATCTCGCAGCCGGACGCCGGCGAGCAGGCGCTCGAGATCGCCGACACGCTCGTGCGCTCCGGCGCGATCGATATTTTGGTGGTCGATTCGGTCGCGGCGCTGGTGCCGCGTTCCGAGCTCGACGGCGAAATGGGCGACGTGCAGCCCGGCTCGCAGGCGCGCCTCATGAGCCAGGCGTTGCGCAAGCTCACGTCCTCCATCTCCAAGTCGAACACGATGGTGATCTTCATCAACCAGATCCGGATGAAGATCGGCGTCATGTACGGCTCGCCGGAAACCACCACCGGCGGCCATGCGCTCAAGTTCTACGCCTCCGTCCGCCTCGATATCCGCCGGATCGGCGCGATCAAGGAGCGCGACGAGGTGATCGGCAACCAGACCCGCGTCAAGGTCGTCAAGAACAAGCTCGCGCCCCCGTTCAAGCAGGTCGAGTTCGACATCATGTACGGCGAGGGGGTCTCGAAGACGGGCGAATTGATCGACCTCGGCATCAAGGCGGGGGTCGTCGAGAAGTCCGGCGCCTGGTTCTCCTACGACAGCCAGCGGCTCGGCCAGGGCCGGGAGAACGCCAAGCAGTTTCTGAAGGACAATCCCGAGATCGCGAACAAGATCGAGACCGCCATCCGCCAGAACGCGGGCCTGATCGCCGAGCAGATCCTCGGGCCGATCGAGGAAGACAATAACGACGCCGATGCAGCCGAGGCTTAAACGGGCCCCCGCACCGTAGGCTGCCTCGCTCGCCGCTTTTCTCGCGAGGCAAGCCTCCTTCGGCTGAACCGCCCGCCCGGACCCTGCCTGTCCGCGGCGGGCGGGTTCTTGTCCGGGGAGGGCCTGAATCCGCAAGCTTTTCCGCGGGGGCGTCTCGACACCGGCGGCCTCGCTCTATAGACATCCGCCGTTATGCACGGCGTCAACGAAATCCGCTCCACCTTCCTCGACTTCTTCCGGCAAGAAGGCCACGAAATCGTGCCTTCCTCGCCGCTCGTCCCGCGGAACGACCCGACGCTGCTTTTTACGAATGCGGGGATGGTGCAGTTCAAGAACGTCTTCACCGGCGCGGAAAAGCGCCCCTATGTGCGGGCGGTCACCGCGCAGAAATGCGTGCGCGCGGGCGGCAAGCACAACGACCTCGAAAACGTCGGCTATACCGCGCGCCATCACACTTTCTTCGAGATGCTGGGGAATTTCTCGTTCGGCGACTACTTCAAGGAGCGCGCGATCGACCTCGCCTGGCGGCTGATCACCAAGACCTACGGCCTTCCGAAAGATCGCCTCCTGGTCACGGTCTATTCCGAGGACGACGACGCCTTCCATCTTTGGAAGAAAGTCGCGGGCCTGCCGGAGTCGAAGATCATCCGGATCGCGACCTCGGACAATTTCTGGGCAATGGGCGACACCGGCCCCTGCGGGCCTTGTTCGGAAATCTTCTACGATCACGGGCCTGGGATCCCCGGCGGCCCCCCGGGCTCGGCGGACGCCGAAGGCGACCGCTTCATCGAAATCTGGAACCTCGTCTTCATGCAGTTCGATCAGCAGCCAGGCGGAAAGCGCGTGCCGCTGCCGAAGCCGTCGATCGACACCGGCATGGGGCTGGAGCGTATCGCCGCCGTCTTGCAAGGCGTGCACGACAATTACGACATAGATCTTTTCCAGGCATTGATCCGCGCGAGCGTGGAGCTCACGCATGTTCCCGCGGAGGGCGCCCACCGGGCGAGCCATCGCGTGATCGCGGATCACTTGCGCGCGTCCTCGTTTCTGGTCGCGGACGGCGTGTTGCCGTCGAACGAGGGCAGAGGCTATGTGCTTCGCCGCATCATGCGGCGCGCGATGCGGCACGCGCAGTTGCTCGGCGCGAAAGAGCCGCTGATGTGGCGGCTTGTGCCGGCGCTCGTGCGCGAAATGGGCCAAGCTTATCCCGAACTCATTCGCGCCGAGGCGCTGATTGCGGAAACCTTGAAGCTCGAAGAGACGCGCTTCCGCCGCACGCTCGATCGCGGCCTGGCGCTGCTCGAAGAGGAAAGCAAAGGGCTGAAAGCGGGCGCGAAATTCTCGGGCGAAACCGCGTTCAAGCTGTACGATACCTACGGCTTCCCGCTCGACCTTACACAGGACGCGCTGCGCCCGCGCGGAATCGAAGTAGATACGAAAACTTTCGAGGCTGCGATGAGCGAGCAGCGCGAGAAGGCCCGCGCGGCCTGGGCGGGTACGGGCGACGCCGGCGACGAGGCGATCTGGTTCGAAATCAAGGAGAAGCAGGGCGCGACCGAATTTCTCGGCTACGAAACCGAAAGCGCCGAAGGCATTGTCTCCGCGCTCGTCAAGGACGGGAAACGCGCGGCATCGCTCAAAGCGGGCGAGCGTGGCGCGGTGGTGCTCAATCAGACGCCGTTCTATGGCGAATCCGGCGGCCAGGTTGGAGATACGGGCAAACTTGCGGCCGACGGCGTCGTGTTCCGCGTCGAGGACACGCAGAAAATGGCGGGCGACGTCTTCGCCCATTTCGGCGTCGTCGAGAAAGGCGAATTGAAAGCGGGCCTCGCGCTCTCGCTTGAAGTCGATCACAAGCGGCGAAGCGATATTCGCCGCAACCATTCGGCGACGCATCTTCTTCACGAGGCGCTTCGGCAGGTGCTCGGCGATCATGTCGCGCAGAAAGGCTCGCTGGTCGCGCCCGATCGATTGCGGTTCGACATCTCGCATCCGAAACCGATCGATCCGAAAGAAATCACGAGGGTCGAGGATATCGCGAACGCGATTGTGCTCGAAAACGCACCGGTGATCACGAAGCTGATGGCGGTCGACGACGCGATCGCTTCCGGGGCGCGCGCCCTGTTCGGCGAGAAATACGGCGACGAGGTCCGCGTCGTTTCCATGGGCGCGGGCGGCGGCAATACCTTAGGCTGGTCGGTCGAGCTTTGCGGCGGCACGCATGTCGCGCGCACCGGCGATATCGGCCTGATCGCGATCGTTTCGGAAAGCGCGGTAAGCGCGGGGGTTCGCCGGGTCGAGGCGCTCACGGGCGATACGGCGCGTCATCATCTGGAAAGTGAAGCGCGCGGCTTCCGCGATGTCGCGGCGCTGATCAAGGCGCCGATCCAGGAAGTTCCGGCGCGGCTGGAGAGCCTGATCGAGGATCGCAAGCGGCTTGAGCGCGAACTCGCAGAGGCGAAGAAGAAGCTTGCGATGGGCGGCGGCGGAGGCAGCGCGGACAACGCGGTGCGGGCGATCGGCGACGTCAAACTTCTTGCGCGCGCCGTTCAGGGCATCGAGATGAAAGATCTGAAGAGCCTCGCCGACGAGGGCAAAAAGCAGGTTCGCTCGGGCGTCGTCGCGATCGTGGGCGTGAATGCCGAAGGCAAGGCGGGCGTCGTCATCGGCGTCACCGACGATCTCGTCAAGCGATTCAATGCGGTCGATCTCGCGCGACGCGCGGCCGAGACGCTCGGCGGCAAGGGCGGGGGCGGCCGTCCCGACATGGCGCAGGCGGGCGGGCCGGACGGCTCGAAAGCGGAAGCCGCCCTCAAGGCGATCGCGGACGCGATCGGCGCCGCGTGAAGCGCGCTGGCGCAAAAACCGAGGGCCGCGCGGAACTCGTCTTCCTCCGCCATCGTCTTTACGAAATTCTCGAGCCGGGCGCGGTTGGCCACCGCAGCGCGCTGGTTGTCAACCGGTTCTTGATGATCCTGATCGTCATCAATCTCACGGCGGTGACGCTGGAATCGGTTCCGTCAATCGAGAGCCGTTATCGGGTTCTCTTCTCGGCGATCGAAGCTGTGTCGCTCATTGTTTTCACGATCGAATATATTTCGCGCGTCTGGATCGCACCGGAACACACGCCCTATCTTCATTTTCCAGCGTGGCGTGCGCGAATGAACTACATGGCGAGTGCGGAGGGGATCGTCGATCTTCTTGCCGTGTTGCCTTTCTGGCTCGCGGTCTTTTTCCCTGCGGACCTTCGGTTTCTTACAGTCTTCCGCTTTATCCGGTTTCTGAAGCTCGCGCGCCATTCCGCGGCGATGCGCTCGCTCCTGAACGCGATCTATAGCGAGCGCCGTGCGCTGTTCGGCGGGATCGTTATCCTGATCGGAACGATGATGATCGCAGCCTCGATCATGCATCTCGTGGAAAAAGACGTGCAGCCCGACAAATTCGGGACCATTCCCGACGCCATGTGGTGGGCGATCGTGACGCTCGGGACCGTGGGCTATGGCGACGTGGTGCCGATCACGCCGCTGGGGAAATTCGTCGCTGGCGTAACGATCCTGTTCGGGCTGATGATGGTGGCGCTCCCCGTGGGTATCATCGCCACCGCATTCGCGAACGAAATCCATCGGCGCGACTTCGTCGTTACCTGGAACATGGTCGCGCGGTTTCCGCTGTTCTCGGAGCTCAACGCGGCCGAGATCGCCGATATCCTGAAGCTTCTGCGTGCACAGACCTACGAGCCGGGGGAGGTGATTATCCGCCGCGGCGAGCCGGGGCACTCGATTTATTTCGTGGCGGCAGGTGAAGTCGAAATCGAGCTTCCGAAAAAGCGGGTGCGGCTCGATGCCGGCCACTTCTTCGGGGAGATGGCGGTTCTGAAGAATACGAAGCGCACGGCGACTGTCGCAGCGGTATCGCGGAGTAATCTCCTGATCCTCGACGCCCACGACCTTCACGCGCTCATGGAGCGCGATCCTCGGATCGCGGAGCGCGTGAACGAGGTGGTGCGAAAGCGCGAGGCCGAAGTGTGAGGTAGACGCGATGGCGGTTTATGCCGCCATCGCTTTCTTCATGTTCTCGTCGATCTTGTCGAGAAATCCGGTGGTCGAAAGCCACTTCTGGTCCGCGCCGACCAGGAGGGCGAGATCCTTGGTCATATAGCCGGATTCGACAGTCTCAACCGAAACGCGCTCCAAGGTGGCCGCAAACTTGGCAAGGTCGGGGTTGTTGTCGAGCTTGGCGCGATGCGCGAGGCCCCGCGTCCAGGCGAAGATCGAGGCCATGGAATTCGTCGAGGTTTCCTTGCCTTTCTGATGCTCGCGATAATGCCGCGTCACCGTACCGTGCGCGGCTTCAGATTCGACCACCTTGCCATCGGGTGTCGTGAGCACCGACGTCATGAGGCCCAGCGAGCCGAATCCTTGCGCGACAGTGTCGGACTGCACATCGCCGTCGTAGTTCTTGCACGCCCAGACATAGCCACCGGACCATTTCAAGGCGGAAGCAACCATGTCGTCGATCAGCCGGTGTTCGTAGGTGATTTTTTTCTTCTCGAACTCGGCTTTGAATTCCTTGTCGTAGATTTCCTGGAAAATATCCTTGAAGCGGCCGTCGTAGATTTTCAGGATGGTGTTCTTGGTCGAAAGATAGACCGGATAGCCGCGCGACAGGCCGTAGTTCAGCGATGCACGCGCGAAATCGCGGATGGAGTCGTCCAGATTGTACATCGCGAGCGACACGCCGCTGCTCGGTGCCTGGAAAACTTCGTGCTCGATCGTCTTGCCGTCTTCGCCGGTAAACTTGATCGTAATCTTGCCTTTGCCGGGAAATGTAAAATCCGTCGCGCGATATTGGTCGCCATAAGCATGACGGCCGATGATGATCGGTTGAGTCCAGCCGGGCACGAGGCGAGGAACGTTCCGGCAGATGATCGGCTCGCGGAAAATTACGCCGCCTAGAATATTGCGAATGGTTCCATTCGGCGAACGCCACATCTTTTTTAGGCCGAACTCCTTCACGCGGGCCTCGTCGGGTGTAATCGTCGCGCACTTCACACCGACGCCGACCTTCTTGATCATTTCGGCGGCATCGACCGTGACCTGATCCTCGGTCTTGTCGCGGTGCTCAACACTGAGGTCGTAATAGAGAAGATCGATATCGAGATAAGGATGGATCAATTTATCCTTGATCAGCTTCCAGATGATGCGAGTCATCTCGTCGCCATCGAGTTCGACGACCGGGTTTTTGACCTTAATTTTCGCCATGTGGAATGACTTTCCTAAATGGAGCTTGCGGTGGATCGGCCAGCAAAGCGTATTTTGACATCTCCCCAATCCGAGGCGGCGACGCTATAGCATCGCGTTACGTATTGAGAAAGCGAACCTTCGTAGCGGCACGATAAAATTCGTGGAAGAGCGGATGCCCGGCTCCGGTACCGACAGAACCAAGGAATGGCTCACAGGAGGCCCGACGATCATTCTGGTCGAGCCGCAAATGGGAGAGAATATCGGCGCCGTCGCCCGCGTTATGGGAAATTTCGGCCTGTCCAACCTCCGCGTCGTAAAGCCGCGCGATGGCTGGCCGAACATCGCGGCTCGGCGCTCGGCTGCGGGCGCGGACCGCATTCTCGATGAGGCGAAACTCTTCGATACGATTGAGGACGCGATCGCGGATTGCAACTTTATTGTCGCTACAACCGCCCGGCAGCACGCGCAGGCAAAAGAAGTCGTCGGCCCAGAAGAGAACGCGCGCCGGATTGTCCCAAAAATTGCATCGGGAGAGCGCGTCGGAATTTTGTTTGGGCGTGAACGGAGCGGACTCGAAAACGCGGAAGTGGGGCTTGCGGATATTGTAGTTACGCTGCCGGTGAACCCCGCTTTCGCATCGCTGAATCTGGCGCAAGCCGTCGCGATTGTCGGTTACGAATATTTTAAGTTTCGGACCAGGGGTGAGTTGCCTTTCACGGCGCCGGAGAAGTCGAAGGCGGCTTCGAAGCAACAGTTATTTTCATTCTTCAATACGCTTGAACGCGAGCTCGAACGCGTAGAGTTTTTTCGGCCGCCTGAAAAGCGCTCGACCATGCTGATTAACCTCCGTAATATCTTCAACCGCATGGTCCTTTCCCAGCAAGACGTGCGAACGCTACATGGAGTGGTCATGGCGCTCGTAGAGGGAAGGCGAGGGCCGGCGAGAGGCGGTGTTCTCGACGGACAAGAGGCGGAGGTATTGAGAACGCTGCTTGCGGAGCACTCAGCCGGAAGAGTGCCATCCGAGCGCGCGCCGGTTCGGGGCTTGGCAAGGCTTTTGCGGCGCAATCCGACCGAATCCGAGCGCATTCTGTGGACGCATCTTACGAATGACCGGCGCTTTGCAAGCCGCGGCTTCAAACGCCAGGTGCCGGTCGGCCCACATATCGCCGATTTTGTTTCCTTTCCATTGCGGACGGTAATCTTTCTTTTGCCGCCAAATGAAGGAGAAGAAGCCGCTCGCATGCGGCGGGAAAGAAACGATTGGCTTACGGAACATCGCTATAAGATCATTGAAGTACCGGCATCGGATGTCGATGCCGATGTAAGGGCCGTTCTTGACCGGCTGGATGCCGAATTCGCAACGGGTGAATAAGGGTGGCGGGGAAAACAATTTACTCGGTTCTGGTCTTCGACTCTGGTCTCGGCGGCTTGACCGTGCTTCGGGAAATCGAACGTCTGCGCCCCGATCTGCGGCTGATTTATGCTGCGGACGATGCGGGTTTTCCTTATGGGCGGTTAGCAAACGACGCGCTGGTCCAACGCGTTGCTGCCGTTGTTGGCCGCTTGGTGGAAAAAATAGAGCCCGACCTCGTCGTGATTGCCTGCAATACGGCTTCTACGCTTGCGCTTCCGGTTTTGCGCGCGCGGTTTTCCATTCCGTTTGTGGGGACGGTGCCCGCGATCAAACCCGCTTGCGAACGGTCAAAGACGAAGCGCGTGAGCGTTCTCGCGACCCCCGGCACGGTGCGGCGCGACTACACCCAGGCGCTCATTCGGGATTTCGGCGGGGGCTGCAAGGTTACCCTGGTAGGAAGCGAGAGGCTTGCGAGCCTCGCGGAAGCGGCATTGCGGGGCGAGGAAGTATCCTCGGCAGATATCAGAGCCGAAATCGAGCCCTGCTTCGCGGACGACGGCGCACGCACCGATACGATCGTGCTCGCTTGCACCCATTACCCGCTGATGCTCGATCGCCTGATTGAGCTCGCGCCCTGGCCGGTCATCTGGATCGATCCCGCCGAGGCGATCGCACGGCGTGCATCGAGCCTCCTGGGGGCACCGGGCGAGCCCGAGAACGCTCAGGTTGAAGCCTATTTCACGAGTGGAGATGAACCGAATCCTGCGCTTCTTCGCTCTCTTGCGCATTTCGGGGTAAAACCCGCGAAAAGCGATCTTCTCGTGCCGGTTTGACAATCCGGCCCGCTTCCGGCTATCTCCACCGCGCTCGGCGGGCCTTTGGGCCCGCTTGGCTTTTCCAGCACCCGCGATGGATACCGGCGCACGGTATTCCGTCTGTCGGCCGGAAGTTCCGGCAGAGGAGGGCGCGATCCAACCTGTGAGAGAAGAAGGGATCTGCGATGTCAAAGCGTTTATCGGCGAAGCACAAGCTCGATCGCCGCATGGGTGAAAATATCTGGGGCCGCCCGAAGAGCCCCGTCAACCGCCGCGAATATGGACCGGGCCAGCACGGCCAGCGCCGCAAGGGCAAGCTTTCGGATTTCGGCGTGCAGCTCCGCGCGAAGCAGAAGTTGCGCGGCTATTACGCCAACATCACCGAGCGGCAGTTCTACAACATCTATAAGGAAGCGGCGCGCCGGCGCGGCGATACCGGCGCGATTTTGATCGGCCTTCTGGAGCGCCGGCTGGATGCGGTCGTCTATCGCGCGAAGTTCGTGCCGACGGTGTTTTCCGCGCGGCAGCTCATTTCTCACGGGCACGTGAAAGTCAACGGCAAGCGCGTCACCGTGCCGAGCTATCGATTGAATGTTGGCGATGTCGTCGAATTGAAGGACCGTGCGAAAGATCTTGCGCTCGTGATCGAAGCCTCGCAGTCGACCGAGCGCGAAGTTCCGGATTACGTCGAAGTGGACGAAAGCAAGAAGACAGCGAAGCTCACCCGCATTCCGGCGCTCACTGAAGTGCCTTATCCGGTGCAGATGGAGCCGCACCTCGTGGTCGAATATTACTCGCGCTAAGTTTTTAGCTGAAAAATAAGAAAAGGCCGCTCCGAGGAGCGGCCTTTTCTTTTAAAAAGCAGAGGATCAGGCCTGCGCGGGAGCGCGTAATGTGATGCCTTTTTCTTTCAGGCTGCTCTGCAATTCGCCCGCCTGAAACATCTCACGGATGATGTCGCAGCCGCCGACGAATTCGCCCTTCACGTATAGCTGTGGAATCGTCGGCCAGTTGGAATAAGTCTTGATGCCTTGGCGTAGCTCGTCGGAGTCGAGCACGTTCACGCCCTTATAGGGTACGCCAAGATAATCGAGAATTTGGACGACCTGGCCGGAAAATCCGCATTGCGGAAATTGCGGCGTGCCCTTCATGAAAAGCACAACGTCGTTCGATTTGACCTGTTGATCGATAAATTCCAGTGCACTCATATTCTTTCTTCCTCAGCGTCCTTGCGGGGTCGCGGTTTGCAGCGCGAGCGCGTGCAGCGCGCCGCCCATGGAACCTTTCAGGGCAGCATAGACCATCTGATGCTGCTGCACACGGCTCTTTCCACGAAAGCTCTCGGCGATGACCGTGGCGGCATAATGGTCGCCATCGCCCGCGAGATCGCGGATTTCAACCTCTGCGTCAGGGATCGATTCCTTGATCAGGCGCTCGATCTCCCGGGCATCCATGGCCATCAGCGGTCTCCTGTCTCACACGGCGAGCTCGCCCGCCATATAGGAGGGCAGCCACGACTCATGCAGCTTATGCAAGCTTGAGACCAATATTGGGTCGCAGCCGGGCAGCGTCAATTGGCGCCCGCCGGTTGTTCCCAGATGCCGCAGGAGGACGCCTGCTTTCGAAGCCGCCGCTACGGCTTTGGGCAGATCTGCGGATTTCATCGTGATGAGGTAGCGAGCCTGATCTTCACCGAACCAGTAGGCATGGGGTGAAATCCCGGCGGGAGAAGCTTTCAGAACCGCCCCAATACCCGATGCCATGGCCATTTCGGCAAGTGCTACCAGAAGGCCGCCATCCGAAAGATCGTGTACAGCGGTGGTCAGGCCTTGGCCGATCAGACTGCGGACGAAGTCTCCGTTTTTCTTCTCAAGCGCAAGGTCGACCGGGGGCGGCGCGCCTTCTTCGCGGCCGAGCACTGTGGCGAGAAACGACGACTGTCCTAGCCAGCCCTTCGTGTCGCCGACGAGCAAAATTTCCTCACCCTCGCTTTTGAAAACGAGGGTTGCGCTTTTGGAGAGGTCGTCGAGCACGCCTACGCCGCCGATTGTCGGTGTCGGAAGAATGCCGCGGCCATTCGTTTCGTTATAGAGCGAGACATTGCCGGACACGACCGGGAAGTCGAGAACCTTGCAAGCTTCCGCGATGCCGCGCACGCAATAGACGAACTGGCCCATGATCTCCGGCCGTTCGGGATTGCCGAAGTTGAGGTTATCGGTGATGGCAAGCGGCCGTGCACCGACTGCCGTCAGATTCCGCCAGGCTTCCGCGACCGCCTGCTTGCCGCCTTCGAACGGATCGGCCTCGCAATAGCGGGGCGTGACGTCGGTGGTCATGGCGAGCGCCTTCGGTCCGTCCTCGACACGCACGACCGCTGCGTCGCCGCCCGGGCGCTGAATGGTGTTGTTGAGAATGATGTGGTCGTACTGCTCCCACACCCAGCGCTTGGAGCAAAGGTCAGGCGAGCCGATCAGCTTTTGTAGCGCCTCTACGATTGAAACCGAACAGGGAACGGATTGTGGATCGAGCACCGGAAGTTTCTTCGGCTCGGCGTAGGGCCGGTTATATTCCGGCGCCTGGTCGCCGAGTTCCTTAATTGGCAGATCGGCCATGACGTCGCCGTGGTAGCGCACGATGAAGCGCGAAGTGTCGGTCGTCTTGCCGACGATGGCGAAATCGAGCCCCCATTTCTTGAAAATTTCCTCGGCTTCTTTTTCTTTTTCGGGTTTCAGCACCATGAGCATGCGCTCCTGACTTTCGGAGAGCATCATCTCATAGGCGGTCATGGCGGCTTCGCGCGTCGGCACCGAATCGAGATCGAGCGTGACTCCGAGATCGCCCTTCGCGCCCATTTCGACGGCGGAGCAGGTGAGGCCGGCCGCGCCCATGTCCTGGATTGCGATCACACAACCCTTCGCCATGATTTCGAGCGAAGCTTCGAGCAGGAGCTTCTCGGCAAACGGGTCGCCCACTTGGACGGTCGGGCGCTTCTCGTCGGAATTCTCGCCGAATTCGGCGGATGCCATGGTGGCGCCGTGGATGCCGTCTCTGCCGGTCTTCGATCCAAGATAGACAACAGGCCTGCCTACGCCTGTCGCTTTTGCGTAGAAAATTTTGTCTTTCTCCGCGAGACCCACAGCCATCGCGTTCACGAGAATGTTGCCGTCGTAGCGAGGATGGAATCCGACCGAGCCGCCGACCGTCGGCACACCGAAGGAGTTGCCGTAGCCGCCGATCCCGGCAACCACGCCGGATACGAGCGAGCGCGTCCTCGGATGTTTCGGATCGCCGAAGCGCAATGCGTTGAGGCAGGCAATCGGGCGGGCACCCATCGTGAAGACGTCGCGCAAAATTCCGCCGACGCCAGTTGCAGCTCCTTGATACGGCTCGATGAAGGAGGGGTGGTTATGGCTCTCCATCTTGAAGACGCATGCCAGACCATCGCCAATATCGATGACGCCCGCGTTTTCGCCCGGCCCCTGGATCACCCAAGGCGCCTTCGTAGGCAGACCGCGCAGATGCACCTTCGAGGATTTGTAGGAGCAGTGCTCGTTCCACATAGCCGAGACGATGCCGAGCTCGGTAAAACTCGGCTCGCGTCCGATCAGCTTGCGAAAGCGCTCGTATTCGTCTGGTTTCAGCCCGTGCTCGGCCACAAGCTCCGGCGTGATCTTCGGTTCGTTGGGGATCATCTCAGGCGGCTTCGAGCGTCTCGATCAGGCTTTCGAACAGGCGGCGGCCGTCGGTGGGGCCGACAATGGGATCGACGTGGTTTTCAGGATGCGGCATCAGGCCGAGAACGTTCAGTTTTTCCGACAGAATGCCGGCGATCGCGTTCATCGAGCCGTTGAAATGCGGATCGACCACGCCATCAGCGGAAGCGTAGCGGAAGGCGACGAGATTCTCGCCCTCGAGCCGGGCAAGGGTTTCTGCGTCCGCGACATAATTGCCTTCGCCATGGGCAACCGGCACGCGGATGACGCTTCCAGCGTTATAGCGGCGCGTGAAGGGTGTATCGGAGCGCTCGACGCGCATATGCACTTCCTTGCACATGAACTTCATCCTGGCATTTCGCATCAGAACGCCCGGCAAAAGGCCTGCCTCACAGGCGATCTGGAAGCCGTTGCAAACCGCGAGAACCAGTCCGCCTTTATCGGCGTGCTTGCGCACCGCTTCCATGACCGGTGAGCGTGCCGCGATTGCGCCGCAGCGAAGATAATCGCCGTAAGAAAAGCCTCCGGGAATGACGACGAGATCAGTGCCCTTCGGTAGCTCGCGATCCGTGTGCCAGACCATAGCCGCTTCTTTTCCCGATACGAGTTGAAGGCTGCGCGCCATGTCGCGCTCGCGATTGATGCCGGGAAAGACAAGGACGGCGGCCTTCATAGAATTTCGACCCGATAATTCTCGATCACCGTGTTAGAGAGCAGCTTTTCGGCGGCTTCCTTCAGCTTTGCTTCCGCTTTGGCTTTATCGGCCGCGGCGAGCTCGATCTCGAATATTTTTCCCTGACGCACAGTGTCGACGCCTTCGACGCCGAGCGAGTGCAGCGCGTTTTCGATGGCTTTTCCCTGCGGATCGAGAATGCCCGGCTTCAGGGTTACGATCACGCGCGCTTTCATTCGCTCAAAGCTCCAAATAGAGGCGGGGGCGACAAGCCCCCGCTAAAACGCGTCACACCAGCGGATGCTCATTGCACCAGAACGGGACCGCGGCCCTGCGGCGGCTCGCCTTCGGCAATGATACCGAGGCGTTTTGCCACTTCCGTATAGGCCTCGATCAAGCCGCCAAGATCGCGGCGGAAGCGATCCTTGTCCAGCTTGTCGTTGGTCTTGATGTCCCACAGCCGGCAAGTATCCGGACTGATCTCGTCGGCGACGACAATGCGCAGCATGTCATTTTCCCACAGCCGGCCGCATTCCATCTTGAAATCGACCAGGCGAATGCCGATGCCGAGGAAAAGGCCGCTCAGGAAATCGTTGACGCGAATGGCGAGCGCCATGATGTCGTCGATCTCCTGCGTATTGGCCCAGCCGAACGCCGTAATGTGCTCCTCGCACACCATCGGATCGTTCAGCTTGTCGTTCTTGTAGTAGAATTCGATGATCGAACGCGGGAGCTGGGTGCCTTCCTCGAGCCCAAGGCGCTGCGCCATGGAGCCGGCGGCGACGTTTCGGACCACCACTTCAAGCGGGATGATCTCGACCTCACGGATCAATTGCTCGCGCATGTTGAGCCGGCGAATGAAATGTGTCGGCACGCCAATCTCGTTCAGCCGCTGGAAGATATATTCCGAGATGCGGTTGTTCAGCACGCCCTTGCCGTCGAGGACGTCATGTTTTTTGGCGTTGAAGGCGGTGGCGTCGTCCTTGAAGTGCTGGACAAGGGTCGCAGGCTCCGGTCCTTCGTAAAGGATCTTCGCCTTGCCTTCATAGATTCTGCGCCGGCGGCTCATGGCACCATACCGTGATTTGATGAAATCCATCGTTTTGGACTACTCCAGCGATACAGACCGCACGAATAGGCTCGCTACCGAAGCGGAACCCGAAGGTCGGGCGGCGGAAGCGGCAAGTTTTGCGCTGCACATCGCTGTCGGAACCTAGCCGATCAAAACGGCCGTTACAATGCAAACCACGCCCTTTTCCCAGTCCTTTCTTTTATATAGGGCGCAGTTGATCAGCCGCCAGCCGCCGGATATCAAGGATTCAACTCGCTCCAAGCAGCCGTAGCCAGTGAGGATTAGAATGACCACCTTCGATAAGCGCGAAGAAGGCTTTGAAAAGAAGTTTGCGCATGACGAGGAAGTCTTGTTCAAGGCAAATGCCCGCCGGAACAAGCTCTTGGGCGCTTGGGCGGCCGAGAAACTCGGGCTTACGGGCGCCGATGCCGACGCTTATGCCAAAGCCGTCGTGCTCGCGGATTTCGAAGAGGGGGGCGACCACGACGTTTTCCGGAAAATCCGCGCCGATCTCGACGCCAAGGGGAAAACGGACATCACCGACAAGGCCTTACGGCAAGTGATGAACGAGCTTATGGAGCGGGCCGTCGAGGAAGTGAAAGCAGGGCGCTAAGCGGCGCTACGCTTTCCCGAAAACGCGTTCGAAAATCGTATCGACATATCTCAGGTGATGGCCGAGATCGAAGATCGATTCGATCTCGGCATGACTGAGCTTCTGGGCCACTTCCTTGTCTGATTTCAGCAGCTCGGCGAAATCGCCTTCGCCATGCCAGGCCTTCATCGCATTTCGCTGTACGAGCTTGTAAGCCGCTTCGCGCGTAAGCCCCTTGTTCACGAGCGCCAAGAGCACGCGCTCGGAATGCGGCAGGCCGCCGAGCGTCTCCAGATTTCGCTTCATGGTTTCGGGGTAGACCAGAAGCTTGTCGATGATGCCCGTGAGCCGGTCGAGCGCGAAATCGAGGGTCACGGTCGCGTCCGGGCCGATCATGCGCTCGACGGACGAATGCGAGATGTCGCGCTCATGCCAAAGCGCGACGTTTTCCATCGCAGGTAACGCATAGGCACGGATCATGCGGGCCAGGCCGGCAATGTTTTCCGACAGCACGGGATTGCGTTTGTGCGGCATCGCGGAGGAGCCCTTCTGGCCCTCGGAGAAAAATTCCTCCGCTTCGCGCACTTCGGTGCGCTGCAAATGCCGGACTTCGGTAGCGAGACGCTCGATTGAAGAAGCGATCACGCCGAGCGTTGCGAAGAACATCGCGTGACGGTCGCGCGGGATAATCTGAGTCGAAATCGGCTCCACGGCGAGATTCAGCTTCTTCGCGACATACGCCTCGATGCGCGGATCGTTATTGGCATAAGTGCCGACGGCGCCGGAAATAGCGCAGGTCGCGACCTCGGCGCGGGCGCGTTTCAGGCGATCAAGCGCGCGAGAGAATTCGGCATAAGCAAAAGCGAGCTTCAAGCCGAAGGTCGTTGGTTCGGCATGGACGCCGTGCGAGCGGCCGATCGTCGGCGTATTCTTATGCTCGAAAGCGCGGCGCTTCAGCGCCGCCAACAATTTTTCCACGTCGGCGATCAGAATATCGGCCGCGCGCGAGAGCTGAACCGCGAGACAAGTATCGAGGACATCCGAAGAGGTGAGGCCAAGATGCACAAAACGCGCCTCGGGCCCGACAATCTCGCCAAGATGGGTGAGGAAAGCGATGACGTCGTGCTTTACTTCCCGCTCGATCGCATCGATGCGCGTAACGTCGAATTTGGCGTCCTTGCCTTTTTCCCAGACTTTCTTCGCGGCTTCCTTCGGAATCATCCCGAGTTCCGCCATCGCATCAGCGGCATGTGCCTCGATCTCGAACCAGATGCGGAAGCGGGTATCAGGCGACCAGATCGCGGCCATTTCCGGCCGGGAATAACGCGGGATCATCAGGCGGCCTCGCCGCGCGCCGCGGCGGCGGCGTTTCGGATGGCGGAAATATTCTGCCGATAGGCGTCCTGATTGCCGCCCTTGAACACCGCGGAACCCGTGACCAATACATTCGCACCCGCCTTCACGATTGCTGGTGCGGTTTCAGGTGTCACCCCGCCGTCAACCTCAATGTCGATCGGCCGGCCCGCAGCGAGCGCGCGACACTGCTGGATTTTTTCGATGGCAGCCGGGATGAATTTCTGTCCGCCGAAGCCTGGATTCACCGACATCACGAGGATCAGATCCACAAGGTCAACGACATGCTCGATCGTGCTTATGGGCGTTGCGGGATTCATCGTGACACCCGCTTTTTTCCCGAGCGCGCGGATCGCTTGCAGCGAGCGATGCACATGGGGACCGGATTCGACATGCACGGTGATGATGTCGGAGCCGGCCTTGGCAAAAGCTTCGAGATATGGATCGCAGGGCGCGATCATGAGATGCACATCGAGCATCTTTTTAGTAACCGGCCGCAGGGCTTTCACTACGTCAGGCCCGATGGTGATATTTGGCACGAAATGCCCGTCCATCACGTCGACATGAATCCAGTCCGCGCCTGCCGCTTCCACCGCCCGGACCTCCTCCCCAAGGCGCGCGAAATCCGCAGACAGCATCGAAGGCGCGATCAGGAGAGGGCGGCTGTGCATGGCCTGTCTATGCCACGCGGGTAAGCCGACCTGCAACCGGATGGTAAAAAACGTGGTGAATTACGCCCTGCTATTTGCCGAAGCGATCGCGCCAGGCGGGTAACGATCCCGGATAGGGAAGCGCCATTGCTTCATAAGCGCCGCGGGCAATGGCGCGGGCAAGGCAGGCGGCGGCGGTGGCACCGAGCGCCGCAAGATCCCGGCGTGGATCGGCGACAGGGCGGTGGCCGGTCGCGGCCGTAAAAACAATGTCGCCATCGAGCGGCGTGTAGACCGGCCAGACCGCACGGGCGAGTCCGGCGGACGCAATCGAGCCAAGCCGAGCCGCTTGCGCCCTTGTCAGCTCGGCGTCGGTTGCGATCACGGCAAGCGTCGTGTTTTGCAGCGGGCTGGCGCCTTTGAGATGAGGCGCAAGCGCTTCCTGCGACAGCCTCGCCGGAAAGCCGAGACCGCCGAACTCGTTTCCGACCTCGAAGGGGGCCGACCAGAAATGGGGACCGTCGCCGACCGTGACGCGGCCCGCGGCGTTCGCCGCAGCGATCGCGCCGACGATGTGGCCGGTGGGCGATAGCGCCGAGGCCGATCCGATGCCGCCCTTCAGATTTTCGGTCAGCGCGCCGGTACCGGCGCCGACGCTGCCGAGGGCGAAGTCTTGCGCGGCGGCGGAAGCCGCCGCGTGTCCGAGCTCACGGTATGGCGGATAGCGGCCCCACTTTTTGTCGCCGCCATTCAATAGGTCGAACAGGATCGCTCCTGGCACGATCGGCACGCGCGCGCTGCGCACGGCATAGCCGCGGCCTTGCTCCGCAAGATACGCCATGACACCGGCAGCGCTTTCGAGGCCAAACGCCGAGCCGCCGGAAATCGTGATCGCATCGACGTGCTGCACCGTGGCCGCGAGCTCGAGCAGGGAAACTTCGCGCGTCCCCGGTCCGCCACCGCGCTGGTCGACAGCGGCGATGGCCGGCTCGTCGAAGACGATTGCGGTCACCCCGCTTCCGATTTTCATATCGGTCGCATGCCCGACCCGCACGCCGGGGACGTCGGTGATCAGATTGCACGGCTTTGCCACCGATAACCTCTCATACCGGCACGAATGAAGCCGATCAGCGCGCCGGCTGCAAGCGGCGATCACTCGGCGATCACATCGGGGAGAGGGTGCGTGCAAGGTGTTGCTCTTTGCCACCGGGAGCGGCACAAGGTGCGCATGGCCGATGTCACCGTTCCTGCCGCGCTTCTCGCCGGCGTCGTCAGCTTTCTTTCACCCTGCGTGCTTCCGCTGGTGCCGCCCTATCTTTGCTTTCTCGCAGGCACGACGTTCGAGCATCTGATTGCGCGCGAGCCGGGGCCGCTCGTCGCGCGGCGAGAAATCGCGACCGCCTTCCTGTTCGTGCTCGGCTTTACAACGGTTTTTGTTGCGCTCGGCGCAAGCGCTTCAGCGATCGGCGAATTGCTGCGCCAGTATGCGGCGACCCTCTCGACGGTTGCGGGCGTCGCGGTGATTGCGATGGGTCTGCATTTTCTCGGTGTTTTCCATTTTGCATTCATGAATCGCACCGCACGCGTCCAAGTCGAGAAGCCAATCGGTTTGTGGGGCGCCTATGTGATGGGGCTTGCATTCGCATTCGGCTGGACACCGTGCATCGGGCCCGTGCTCGCTGCCATCCTTGCCGTGGCGGCTTCCGAGGCGAGTGTCTCGCGCGGCGCCGGATTGCTCGCGGTCTATTCGCTTGGCCTCGGAATCCCGTTTTTATTGGCGGCGGTCGCCATCAATCCCTTTATCGGATTCCTTGCGCGCATGAAAAGCCGGCTTGGCATGGTCGAGAAAATAATGGGCGGGCTTCTGGTGCTGACGGGTATCGCCTTTCTCGGCGGCTGGATCAGCCAAGCGAGTTACTGGATGCTGGAAACCTTTCCGGTGCTGTCGCGATTTGGATGAAAAAAGCCCGTCCGTTTGGACGGGCTTTTCTCGTTTTGATCTGCGCGATTCTTACATCTCGGAGTAAGTGCCGTCACCTTTCCAGATATAGATGACATAGTCGAGCTTCGTGATGTCACCTTTCTTATCATAGGAGATCGGGCCGAGCACGGTGTTCCAGGTTCCGGCGCGGATTGTCTCCGCGACTTTCTTCGGATCGAACGTCCCGGCCTTCGTCACCGCCTGTGACCAGATCTGGTACGCAGCGTAGGTGTAAAGCGTGTAGCCTTCCGGATCGATGCCCTTCGCTTTGAATTTAGCGACGACATCCTTTGCGGTGTCGCGCTTGCGCGGATCCGGACCGAAGGTCATGAGCGTTCCCGCGCCGAGCGTGCCGGTGACAGCCGCGAATTCCTTATCGGCCAGCGCGTCTCCCGCCATCATCACCGTCTTCATGCCCTGATCGCGCATCTGCCGCAGGATCAGTCCCGCCTCTTGCTGATAGCCGCCGATATAGACGACGTCGATGCCGGCAGCCTTCATGCGGGAGACGATCGCGTTAAAGTCTTTGTCGCCCTTCGTGTAGGACTCGAACATTTTCTCCTGCACACCGGCTTTATTGAGCGCCTTCTTGGTTTCGTCGGCCAAGCCTTTGCCGTAGGTGGTCCTGTCGTTCAAGATGGCGATGTTCTTGCTGCCGTAATTCTTCGCAAGATACGCACCGGCAACGGCGCCCTGCTGATCGTCGCGCCCGCAGACCCGGAACGTGTTCCACATTCCGCGTTCGGTGAAGGTCGGGTTGGTCGAGGCTGGCGTGATCTGGAGAACGTTGCCTTCGAGATAAGCGTCGGACGCGGGAATCGACGACGAGGAGCAGTAGTGTCCCGCCACGAACGGAATTTTGGCCGCTGCAACTTTTTCGGCGACCGAGCGTGCCTGCTTCGGATCGCATTGGTCGTCACCGATTTCGAGCTTGAGTTTCCGCCCGAGCACGCCGCCCGCGGCGTTAATATCGGCAATCGCGAGTTCGGCGCCGTCCTTCAATTGCCGCCCGAACACAGCCTCGCTTCCAGTCATCGGGCCCACGACAGCCACCGTTACGTCCTGCGCATAAGCGCCGGAGGCGGAGATTGTTGCCGCCGCCAGCGCTGCCATGATCCAAGATTTTCTCATAGGGATTTTCCTCCCGCTTGATTGGTTGACTTCCAATCCACCTGTAACTGGCCGTATTTTGGCTGGTTTTCCGGCGAAGTCACCCGAAAAAAGTGCTCAATTTTTGCCAGTTTGCTGCGTCCGCTCGCGCCAGGTGAAAGGGCTGCTTTGCTCGTATAGCCAGCGATACTGTCGCACCATGCGCTTCACCCGGGCAAGCCGCCACGAGATGCCGCCGACCAATACGAGAAAGGCCGTGTCGGCCAGATAGGCCGGTAGCGAAAAAGGCGAGCTCTGGAAAAGAGCGAAATGGACAAAGCGGACGGCTGCACCCAGCAAAAGCAAATAGAAAAATGTTTGGGCAAAGGATCGCCAATTGTTCGCGAGCGTATGTCCGGCCATCCATGCGGCGCCGCCGCCGAGAATGCATGTCACGAAAAAGACCTGCAGCAGCGATTCATCATAAATAGCCGTAAGCGAGGTCATGGGGTCAATTTCCCTCGAGATAGGCGGCGCGGACTTCGGGCTGCGACAGAAGCTCCTTGCCGGTGCCTTGCAGTGTGACCAAACCGTTCACAAGCACGTAGCCGCGATGGGCGAGTTGCAGCGCGTGATAGGCATTTTGCTCGACCAGAAAAACCGTCAGGCCTTGCTTTTCATTGAGTTCGCGAATGACGCTAAAAATCTGCTTCACGATCAGCGGTGCAAGCCCCAGCGACGGTTCATCCAGTAACAGGAGCCGCGGCCGGCTCATCAGCGCGCGCGCAATCGAGAGCATTTGCTGCTCGCCGCCCGAAAGCGTTCCGCCGCGCTGGCTCCTTCGTTGTTCGAGAATGGGAAAAAGATCGAACACCAGGCGAAGGTCCTGATCAAAGTCGCTCATGCCGTTCGCGGCCGCGCCCATTTGCAAGTTCTCGAAAACCGTCATGCGCGGGAAAATACGGCGTCCCTCCGGCGACTGCGCGATCCGGCTATGAATGATTTCGTGGGTGGGAAGATGGGTGATATCGCGGCCGTCGAAAATGATGCGGCCTTCGCTCGCGCGCGGATTGCCGCAGATCGTCATCATCAGCGTGGATTTGCCGGCGCCGTTTGCGCCGATCAAGCTTACGATTTCGCCCCGCCGCACTTCGAGATTGACGCCGTTCAGCGCGGGGATATGGCCGTAGGAGGCCCTTACGCCTTCGACGAGAAGAAGCGGCGCCTCCATCACGCGACCTCCTCTTTCTCGACGCCGAGATACGCGGCGATCACCTTCGGATCGCCGCGTATTTCCGCCGGCGATCCCTCGGCGATCTTCTGGCCATAGTCAAGCACAACGACTTGATCGGAAATCTCCATCACCACGCGCATGTGGTGCTCGATCAGGAGGATCGAGGTCCCGGTTTCGTTACGGATGGCAAGCAGGAATTTGTTGAGCTCGTGTGCTTCGCGAGGATTGAGTCCGGCAGCGGGCTCGTCCAGGCAAAGAAGCACCGGTTCGGCGCACATGGCGCGCGCGATTTCGAGGCGCCGTTGCTGTCCGTAAGCGAGGACTCCGGCCGGGTCGTCGGCACGGGCGAGCAGGCCGATACGATCGAGCCAGAAACGCGCGCGATCGATCGCTTCCCGCTTGGCGTGGCGGTAGCCCGGCCAGCCGACCAAGCCGAGCACCGTAAAACCCGACGCCTTCATGAGATGGTTGTGCTGCGCGACAAGCAGATTTTCGAGCGCTGTCATGCCGGCGAACAGGCGGATGTTCTGGAATGTGCGAGTGACACGGGCGTGCGCGGCGATTTTGAAATCGCGCATGCGCTCCAGAAGAAAGTGTTTGCCGGTCGCATGTGTGAGTTCCAGCATGCCTTCGGTCGGCTGATAAAACCCTGTGATGCAGTTGAACACCGTGGTCTTGCCGGCCCCATTCGGGCCGATAATGGCGGTAATCTTTCCGCGGGCGGCTTTGAACGAAAGGTCGTTGACTGCGACGAGGCCGCCGAAGCGCATTGTCAAATGCTGCACGTCGAGAATGGTGTCGCGCGCGGTTTCACTCATTGACGCGCCTCCTCGACAATCGCGGCGGGAATATCCTTTTTCTTTTCGAGATAGACGGATGGCGTTCGGGTCGCGACAAGACCGCGCGGACGCCACACCATGATCCCCACCATTGCCGCACCGAATATGAGCATGCGGAACTGCTCGAAGTTGCGGAAAAGCTCAAAGCCGCCGAGCATCACGAGAGCCGCGACGGCAACGCCAAGCTGCGAGCCCATGCCGCCAAGCACGACAATCGCGAGCACCAGCGCGGATTCCATGAACACAAAGGATTCGGGACTGATGAATCCCTGGCGTGTGGCGAAGAACGAGCCGGCGAAGCCCGCGAACATCGCGCCGGTCGCGAATGCCGTAAGCTTGGTGTTCGTCGTATTGACGCCGAGCGAGCGGCAGGCGATTTCGTCCTCGCGCAGAGCTTCCCATGCGCGTCCGATCGGAAGCTGGCGCAGGCGGATCGTGACCGCGCAGGTAATCAGCGCGAGTGCGAGAATGAGGTAATACAGAAAAACTACACGGTGTGTCGGTGTAAACTCGAGATGAAACAGCGCCGCGAAGCCTTCGGGGTCGCTGGTGAACGGAATGCCGAAGAAGCTGGGGCGTGGGATGCCGGAAATGCCGTTCGGACCGCCGGTGAAGTCCTGCCAGTTGGTGATGACGATGCGGATGATTTCACCGAAGGCGAGCGTGACGATCGCAAGATAATCGCCGCGCAGGCGCAATACCGGAAAGCCGAGCATAATTCCCCAGAACGAGGCAAGGATGCCCGCGAGCGGCAAGCATACCCAAAACGAAAGCCCGAAATTCTTGGCTAGAAGCGCGTAGGAATAAGCGCCGACGGCGTAGAAGGCGACGTAACCGAGATCGAGCAGCCCCGCGAGCCCGACCACGATGTTCAGGCCCCAGGCCAGCATGGTGTAGGTGAGTACCAAAATGGCGAGATCGAGCAGGTAGCGATTGGAATAAAACAACACCGGCACGACGAGCGCGAAACCCAGAAGTGCAGGGGCGGCGAAGCGCTCGAGTTGGCGGAAAGATGTGGAAAGTTTCGGCGAGATCAAGCGGCTTATAAGGGGAACGCGAAGGCTGCGTGTGAAAATCGCAACCAAGAAGCGGCCGACGAAAACAACGATCAGAGAAACGATCAGGAGTTTCGGCCGCTCGCTAATGGTGAGCTGCCCGGACGGACCCGGCTGGGTCAAAAGTCCAAGCATGAGGGAAAACAAACCGAAAGCGACGACCGTCGCAACGGCAGCGTCTTTGATCGCTCCGCCTACATCGAGGCGTGAGACGCGCTCGGCAGATTTGGGATCGTTCGGCACCAGCACACTCAACTCAGACCTTCTCGACTTCCGGCCGGCCGAGAATTCCGGTCGGCATGAAGATCAGCACAAGGATCAGAATCGAAAACGCGGCAACGTCTTTATATTCGCTGGAGAAATAGGCGGACCAGAAGGTTTCGATCAACCCGATCATGAGGCCGCCGAGCATAGCGCCGGGCAGCGAACCGATGCCCCCGAGGACCGCAGCCGTGAAGGCTTTTACCCCGGCAACGAAGCCGACAAAAAAATCGATCGCGCCGTAGTAGAGCAAATACATAATCCCCGCGACGGCCGCGAGTGCGGCGCCGATCACGAAAGTGAGCGAAATCGTCCGGTCGGTATTGACGCCGACCAGCGCCGCCATTTTCAGGTCTTGTTCGCAGGCGCGCATGTCGCGCCCGAGCCGCGTGGATGAAACCATCCACGAAAACAACAGCATCAAGACTGTGGTCGTTACGATGATGACGATTTGGATGTTCGTTAGCTGAACGACGAATTTCCCGCTGTCCATCAGAACGTGAGCGCCCGTCACCAGCGGCGGCAACGATTTGACGCGCGCGCCTTGCGCGATCTGCACATAGTTCTGCAGGAAGATCGACATTCCGATTGCGGAGATCAGCGGCGCGAGTCGAAACGAACCGCGCAGCGGACGGTAAGCAATTCGCTCCACGGTCCAGCCGTAAAGCGCGGTCAGTAGCATCGCAACAATAAGGACGAGAAAAAGCGCGAGCGGTACGGCGGTGACGCCGATCGCAAGCAGGCCGAGAAACGCAATCAGCGCAAGAAAGCCGCCGACCATGAAAATATCGCCATGGGCGAAATTAATCATGCCGATGATGCCGTACACCATCGTGTAGCCGATCGCGACGAGAGCGTAGATCGAGCCGAGCGTGAGCCCGTTGATCAGCTGCTGCAGAAAATATTCCATGGCTTTCCCATCCCGCGTCAGAATGCCGCAAGTTTCAAAATAAATCGAGAGCCTTATGCGAATTTCCGAAAAAGGCTAGGGTGCCGCGAAAATTCCACCAGAAGGAGTAATCGATGATAAAAAAAGCAGTGCTCGGTGCGGCTGCGGCCGTCTTCGCATTCGTTGCGGCGGCTTCTGCGCAGAATTTTCCGAGCCGTCAGATGACGATGATCATTCCGTTTGCGGCCGGCGGGCCTCAGGACGGCATCGGGCGCATCGTCGCACAACGCATGAGCGAAATCCTTGGGCAGCAGGTGATCGTCGAAAACGTCGGCGGAGCGGGTGGAATGATCGGTTCGCTGCAGGCTTCGCGTGCTACGCCTGACGGTTATACGTTTCTCCTGGCGAGCGTCGGCACGCATGCGCAAAATCAGACACTCTATAAAAAACCGGCATATAATTCGGTGACGGATTTCACGCCGGTCGCGCTCGTGGCGGAAACGCCGATCGTGCTGATTACGCGCGCGGATTTGCCAGCGAATAACTTGCAGGAATTTATCGCCTATTCAAAAGCCAATCACGCGAAAATGTCCTTTGGTTCGGCAGGCGCGGGCTCCGCGACCCATCTCGGTTGCGTCGTCGTGAATACTGCCATGGGCACGGATATCGTTCACGTGCCGTACAAGGGCACGGGTCCGGCGATGCAGGATCTGCTCGGCGGGCGTATCGATTTCCTGTGTGAGATTCTCAACACGGCGAAACCGCAAATCGATGCCGGCAAGGTGAAGGCAATGGCCATTATGACCAAGGAGCGTTCGCCGGCGTTGCCGAACGTACCGACGGCGCTGGAACAGGGGGTGAAGGACATGGAGGCCTACACCTGGAGCGCGGTTTTCTTGCCAAAGAATGCGCCCGCTGATGTAGTGAAGAAGCTGAACGATGCGATCGTCAAAACAATCAATACGCCCTCGGTAAGGGAGCATCTTACAAAGCTCGGCGCGCAAGTTGTTTCCAATGACCGCGCGACGCCCGAGTATCTCGGCAAGTTCGTGAAGGATGAGATCGAAAAATGGGCCGGGCCGATCAAGAAGAGCGGCGTATCGATCGAATAACCGCGTAGCGGTCGCGAAACGAAATGGGCTCCTCGCGGAGCCCATTTTTACGCCAAAAATTTTTGCACTTCGGCGGTGAACTGCTCGCTCTTTTCCAAATTCGACAGATGCGCTGCTTCGAGTCTTGCGACTTTAGCGCCGCGGATTCGATTGGCGATTTGCTCGCCGCCCGCAGGCGGCGTCGCCGGATCGAGCGTTCCGATGATCACCAGAGTCGGAAGTTTGATCGTGCCGATATCCCAGCGCTGGTCCGTGTCGCGGATTGCCATAGAGCAACCTGCGTATCCATGCGCTGGCGTAGTGAGCAGCATCTTCCGAATCGAAGCTTCCGTTTGGGAATTATTCGCTCGAAAGTTTTTCGAAAGCCACCGATCGAGCGTTGCGTCCACCACCGAAGCCATGCCCTTGCTGAGCACTGAGGCGATGCGTGCGTTCCAAATATCAGGCGTGCCGATGCGCGCGCCTGTATTGCTGAGAATAATCTTGTTGAAGCGGTTGGGCGCCTTACGGGCGAGCCACATGCCGGTCGTGCCGCCCATCGACAGCCCCAGAAAGTGCGCTTTCGCGATTTTTAATTGATCCAGAATCGCGATCACGTCCTGGCCTAGCCGATCGATGGTGTAGGGCCCCTTCGGAGCGCCAGACTTGCCGTGACCGCGCTGGTCGTAGCGGATGACGCGGTAATTTTGCGACAAGGCCTTCGCTTGCTCGTTCCACATGCTCAAATTGGTGCCGAGCGAATTGGACAGAACGACAGCGGGCGCGTTTTCCGGCCCTTCGATTTGAACATTGATTTTGCAACCATCGGCGTCGATCACCGGCATGTTTTCCTCTCGCGTCCTAGTGCGGCAAGCCAGCATCTCGAAGGTTTTGCCTCCGATGCGGGCGTGGTAGCGTGTAGCGTATGCAGAGCGAAACGCAAATCGGCGATGACGACGTGCTTGCCGCTGCGGAGAAATGGCGGCGGGAAGGGCGCGAGGTCGCGATTGCGACGGTCGTCCAAACCTGGGGATCGGCACCGCGCCCGGCGGGCAGTCATCTCATCATCGATGGGGACGACAATTTTCTCGGCTCGGTTTCGGGCGGCTGTGTCGAGGGCGCGGTGATCGCCGAGGCGGCGGACGTCATTCGCACCGGCAAAGCAAAGCTGCTCGAATTCGGAGTCGCCGATGAGACCGCCTGGCGCGTAGGCTTGTCCTGCGGCGGGAAGATTTCGGTTTACCTCGAAAAACTCGATTGAGTTTGCGCCCGAATGCATCTCGATCTTCTTTCTTCCCTGAACAAAGCGCGCACGGAGCGGCGCGTGGCTGTAATCGTGACCGAAGTTAACGGCAGCGAGCAGCGGCTTGTTCGCGAGCACGAAATCGAAAACGATCCGCTGGCGCCTCTGCTTACGCGACAGTTGCAAGTAGGAAAAAGCGCGCTTGTGGATGAAGAGGGCCATTCTTATTTTCTCGAACTGCATGTGCCCGCGCCTTCGATGATGATTGTCGGCGCCGTGCATATCAGTCAAATGCTTGCGCCGATGGCGCGCATGCTCGGTTATCCGGTGACGATTATCGACCCTCGCTCTGCTTTTGCGACGGCGACCCGCTTTCCGGATATTTCCGTCGTCACCGAATGGCCCGACCAGGCGTTGCCGAAGATCGGGCTGGATCGCTGGACCGCATTGGTCACGCTCACGCACGATCCGAAAATCGACGACCCTGCGCTCGCCGCGGCGCTCAAAGCAGGCTGTTTCTATATCGGCGCGCTGGGTTCGAAAAATACGCATGCCAAGCGGCTGGAAAGATTGTCTGCGCTTGGTTTGCCGGCCGAGGCGCTCGCCCGCATCCATGCGCCGATCGGGCTAAAGATCGGAGCCGCGACGCCCGGCGAAATCGCCGTTTCTATTCTGGCGGAGATCACACAGCGGCGCCGGCAAGGGCCGGAGTTGTCGCGATGAAATTCGGTCCGACACCGATTGGCGAAGCGCGCGGCGCGATTGCCGCCCATTCGATTCGGACTGCGGGCCGGCTGGTGCGGAAGGGCACGGTACTTTCGGCGGAAGATATTGCGGCGCTGCGCGCCGCAGAAATATCCGAAATCGTGACGGCGCGGCCAGAGCCGGGCGATGTTGGCGAGGACGAGGCTGCAAGCGCGCTGGCGCATGCGGTCGCGGGCGATGAAGTCGAGGTTGAGCGCCCATTTACGGGGCGTGCCAATCTTCGCGCCAAAAAAGCGGGCGTCGTTCTGATCGACCGCGAGGGCGTCGATCGGCTCAACCGCGTGCACGAGGCCGTGACGTTCGCGACGCTTTCGCCGTTTCAGCCGGTGACGGAAAACGAAATGATCGGGACAGTCAAAATCATCCCGTTCGCGGTTGCGGGAGAGGTCCAGCGCAATGCAATGGCGGCCGCGAAGCCGCTGATTTCGGTTGTTCCCTACCGCACGAAATCCGTCGCTGTGATTTCCACGCGCTTGCCGGGCCTCGCCGAAAAAGTCATCGAGAAAACGATCCGCGTGACCGAAAATCGGCTTACCCGCGCGAATGCCTCGATCCTTAGCGAAGCGCGCATTCCGCATGCGGTGGGGCCGCTTGTGCAATCCATCAACGCCGCAGCCGGGAAGGGCGCCGAGCTCATCATTGTCTTCGGCGCGACGGCGATCGCCGACCGACGTGACGTCATTCCCGCCGCAATCGTCGAGGCCGGTGGAGAGATCGAGCATTTCGGCATGCCCGTCGATCCAGGAAATCTCATGCTGATCGGCCGCGTCGGAAATATTCCGTTGATCGGTGCGCCGGGTTGCGCGCGCAGCCCGAAGGAGAACGGCTTCGACTGGGTGCTCGCGCGAATTCTCGCAGGGCTGAAAGTAACGCGCGACGACATCACCGCGCTTGGAGTCGGCGGCTTGCTGCTTGAAATCGCGACACGGCCGCAGCCGAGGGAGGTTCCTGCAGCGCCCGGGCTTTCCCGTCAATTCGCCGCCGTCGTGCTCGCGGCTGGCCGGGGTACGCGCATGCGGGGCGAAAACAAGCTGCTCGCCGAGATCGGCGGAAAGCCGATCCTCCGCCGCGCGGTGGAGACGGCTCTTGGTTCGGCGGCGAAGCCCGTGATCGTCGTTACCGGCCACGAGGCCGGGCGGGCCATGGAGGCCTTGAAGGGCCTCGAAGTCGTGTTCGTACATAATCCGGATTATGCGGAAGGCCTCTCGACCTCGCTGAAAGCCGGAATCTCGGCCGTTCCCTCGCGATGCGACGCCGCAGCGATCTTGCTCGCTGACATGCCCGAGATATCCAGCCAACTGATCGACAAACTTGCGTTCGCGATCAAACCCGAAAACGGCACGCTGATCGCGGTGCCGGTACGCGATGGAAAGCGCGGTAATCCGGTCGTGTGGTCACGGCGCTTGTTCGGCGAGCTTGCGAAGCTCGAAGGGGATACGGGTGCACGCCATCTGATCGGCCTCTATCAGGAAGCCGTGGCCGAAGTGACGGCGGAGGACGAAACAATTTTTCTCGACATCGATACGAGCGAAGCGCTCGCCGGGGTTCGGCTTAAAACGGTGCATAAAGCGTAAGCGTCATATACGGACCGCTGCCGTTATCGGAGCTATGCGCAATGCCGCTTGCGATCGTGGCGCTGCCTTTCGGCGCAGTGAGCGTGGCAATAAGACCGATCCGTTCTTCGTTGTAGCGTTGGTCGCCGAGCAATCCGCCTTCCGGGCCCAGCGCAAAGCCCGGTGCGAACTCGTGATTGATTGCGCCCCGCAGAGTGTAGTTCTGGAATACGCTCGAGATATTGCCATAACCGGTGACGAACCAGTCGGGCGCGGTTCTCATATAGAACTCGAACGCCGCCTTGATCCCGGCGCGGCTTCCAGATTCTGGATTTTGCGGATCGGGATCGCGAAGATCGTAATTCTTCGCATCGAGGCCGACATAGCCCGTGAGCACGGCCGAGCCGAACGACATGCGGTTTCCGAAAAGAAGTTCGCCGCTCGTGATCGTGCCCTTGTTCTTGCCGCTCGTTGTCGCCGAGGTGCGATACTCGTATCTGCCCATCCCGCCCATCGCGCGTATGCGAACGCCGTCGTCGCCGAGATTGCCGAAGGGAATCGAGGTAATTCCCGTCCAGAAAAAGTCGGAATGCTGCGCGAGGTCCGCACCGCCGCAAAGAAAAGCCCGATTTGCGACCGGACTCGTCAATTCGCCGGCATGCGAGACAAATGGAAGCATGGCGATGGCGAACCGCGCCATCGCTCCGGCCAAGCGCGTGGCCTTGCGATGTTCCATTACGCAACCCGTTGAGAAACAGCCCCGATATCGCGCGTCTTACCGCTTGCGCGATGGTTCATTCTGCCGGGATGTTTGAGCGGCGTGCCACGGATTAGGAATTGTTACCGCAATGCGTACAACAATTCCTGATTGTATGCGCGGTTGCCGCCTACTTGAGCGCAGGGTGCTCGTAGCGTAACTAGGACGCCCTTATTTCAGCGAAGCAAGGACAAGGCCGATGAACGAGATGCAGCGCAAACTCGGTTTCATCAATGTCGCGCACTTCGTCGACCATTATGTCCTGTTGATTTTCCCGACGGTGGTGATCGGCATGCAGTCCGAGTTTGGCCGCTCCTATGCCGAGCTGATCGTGCTTTCGACAGCGTGCTTCGTCGCGTTCGGCTTGTTCTCGCTGCCGGCGGGATGGATCGGCGATCACTGGAGCCGGCGGAACATGATCGCAATTTTCTTTTTCGGCAGCGCGGCCTCGCTCGCGGTCGCGGGGATGTCGCCGAATTTGATTGTGCTTGCGGTCGCGTTGTTTGTGCTCGGAGTATTCGCGGCGATCTATCATCCGCTTGGCGTAACGGTACTGCTCGCCAATTCCAAAAATCGCGGACGCGATATCGCGACGAATGGCGTGTTCGGAAATCTCGGCGTTGCCCTCGCGCCGGGCATCACCGGCATCGTCGCTTCATTTCTTGGCTGGCGTGCGGCATTTATCTTGCCGGCGATCGTTTGTGCGGCGCTCGGTGTCGCGTATCTTGCGCTGACAAGCGACGAAAAGGAAAAACCCGCCGAGCGCAAGCGCACTGCCGAGGTAAAAATGACCTTCACCATGGCGGCGATTTTCTTCGGCGTCTATGCGCTGCTTTCGTTCTCGGGCGGGCTTGTCTTCAACACGATGACGATCTCCATTCCAAAGATCGTTGACGAAGGAATCCGCGGCGATATCCCGCTTGCCTGGATCGGCTCGATTGCGACGGCAATTCTGCTGCTTGGCGGCGTCGCGCAGCTCACGGTAGGGCAGCTCGTGCAGCGCTTCCGGCCGCATGTTTTGTTCGCCGTCATCGGGATCATGCAAGGCGTGGGCGTTGCTCTCACCAGTATGACGGGAGGATATGCGCTGCTCCTTGCGCTCGCGCTCTCGATCGCGGCAATCTACGGGCAGATTACGGTCGGCGATCTTGTGATCGCGCGCTACACGGCGGATGCCTGGCGCGGGAGGATTTACGCGGTCCGTTTCTTTCTCACCTTCATCTCGAGCGGCCTTGCGGTTTCAATGATCGCGGCCTTGTACGGGAAGGGCGGCTTCACGCTCGTACTCGGTGCGACGACCGCCTGCGCGGCCGTGTTCGCGGCCTGCACGGTTTTGGTGGCGCTGCTCGCTTCGCGCGTCGAGCACAGAAACGCGCGGATGCAGCCGGCAGAATAATTAGCCGTATATCCATTTAATATCAATAGTTTAGCGTGAAACGCGGAGGGCGGTCGACTTCTGCCTTGGCCTGCTGTATTATGACTGACCAGTCAGTCATAATGAGAGCGTGCATGAAACCCGCTGCGAAACGCTCGCTCAAAACTGAAAAACGCCTGCCGAACCGCGAAGAGAAAAGCGCCGCGCGCCGCGAGGCGATCCTTGCGGCCGCGCTCGACGAGTTTTCCGCACGCGGCTTCGCGGCGGCGCGGCTTGACGACGTGGCGAAGCGCGCAGGTGTCGCGAAGGGGACGATTTATCTTCACTTCCGCGACAAGGAAGCGCTCTTTCAGGAAATCGTCCGCTCGCTGATGGGCCCGTTCGTCGGCACGGTGGAGCATGCGTTCAACGCGGATATTCCGCTCAGGACACTCGCGAACCAAGTGGTCGAGCTTTTTGTGCGCGAGGTTTTCGGCACACGGCGCAAAGACATCATTCGCTTGATGATGACGGAGGGACCGCGTTTTCCGAAGCTCGCGGAATTTTATTATCGCGAAGTGCTCTCGCGCGTTTTCAACGCCGCGAGAAAACGCCTGCAGCGCGCGCTCGATACCGGAGAAATCTCGCACAAGGCGCTCGTGCGCTATCCGCAGCTGATCGCAGCTCCCGGGATCACCGCGATCATCTGGACGGGGCTGTTCGATCGCTTCGAGCCCTTGAATGTTCGTGAACTGTTGCAAGCGCAAATGAATATCCTTTTCGGCGAGGGCAGGGCGTCATGAGCATCACGCGTTATGTTTCGGGCCTGGGGATAATCGCAGCCCTGCTCCTTCTCGCTGCCTGCGGGCGGAACGGCGACCTTACGGTGCAGGGCTGGATCGAGGCGGAGTTCGTCTTCGTCGGGCCTGACGAGCAGGGACGCGTCGAAACGCTTTCGGTGCGCGAAGGCGACAAAGTCGAAAAAGGCCAACCGGTCTTCACTGTCGATGAAGACCTGCAACAGGCCGATCTCCACTCGGCCGAAGCCGCGCTCGCGAACGCGAACCAGGCGTTGATGCGTGCCGAAACGCTTCTGAAAAACAAGACCGGGACGCAAGCGACCTTCGACCAGGCGCAGGCGACGCAGCGGCAGGCCGAAGCTTTGGTTCGGCAGATGCAGACGCGGCTTGCACGGCGGAAACTCGTGAGCCCCGTGAGCGGGACGGTGCAGCAGGTGTACTACCGCCCCGGCGAACTCGTGCCGGCGGGGCGGCCGGTGATCTCGCTACTCCCGCCTAGCAACATCAAAGTGCGTTTCTATGTTCCCGAGACGTCGCTGGCGCAAATCGCCTATGGCGACGAAGTGCTCGTGAGCTGCGACGGCTGCGCGCCGGATCTGAAAGCGAAAGTAAGCTTCATTTCAGGCAGCTCCGAATATACGCCCCCGGTGATCTACAGCCAGGACGAGCGCACGAAGCTCGTATTCCTGATCGAGGCGCGTCCTGAAAAGCCCGATGCGCTGCGCGTCGGACAGCCGGTGAGCGTCACGCTTCTTCCCAAACCGACCGCCCAGGCGGCGAAGTAAGATGCAAAACGGACCGGACATCGTGATCGACGTCGAAGGGCTGACGAAGTCCTTCAACGGCCGCACGGTCGTGCGAGATCTCTCGATGCAAGTGAAGCGCGGAATGATCTACGGCTTCCTCGGGCCGAACGGCTCCGGGAAGACGACAACGATCCGGATGCTGTGCGGGCTGCTCACACCCGATTCCGGACACGGCACTTGCCTCGGCTTCGACATCATCACCGAGTCCGACAAGATCAAGCGCCGCGTCGGCTACATGACGCAGCGCTTCAGCCTCTACGAAGATTTGTCGGTGCGCGAGAACCTGGAATTCATCGCGCGTATCTATGGGGTTCAAAATCCGGCGAACGCCGCCCGCGAGACGATCGAAAGAATCGGCCTCAGGGGGCGCGAGGAGCAGATCGCGGGAGCGCTTTCCGGCGGCTGGAAGCAGCGGCTCTCGCTCGGTGCCTGCACGCTGCCCGATCCGCAGCTCCTTCTGCTCGACGAGCCGACGGCTGGCGTCGACCCGAAGGCGCGGCGCGAATTCTGGAGCGAAATCCATTCGCTCGCCGCGGAAGGGCTCACCGTGCTGGTCTCGACCCATTACATGGACGAGGCCGAGCGCTGCCACGAGATCGCGTATATCGCTTTCGGCGAAATTCTTGCGCGCGGCACGGTGGAGGAAGTCGTCTCGCATTCGGGGCTTACGACCTACAATGTGAGCGGCGACGATCTTTTCCCCTTGCAGACGAAGCTCGAGCACACCCAGGGCATCGACATGGTGGCGCCGTTCGGGAACAGCCTGCACGTTTCCGGCCGCGACGCGAAGGAGCTCGAATCGTCGATCAAGCCGTTCCGCTCCGACAAGAAATACAAGTGGGAGAAATCGGAGCCTTCGCTTGAAGACGTGTTCATCGATCTCATGAAGCGGTCAAAGGACAATTTCCAATGATGCGATTGTCGGAAATTTTCCGCGCCGACGGATTCCTGCGCAAAGTCTTCGCGATGATGCTGAAGGAGGTGCTGCAGCTTCGCCGTGACCGGATCACGCTCGCGACCATGATCTCGATTCCGCTGATGCAGCTCATCATGTTCGGCTACGCGATCAATACGACGCCGCGCGATCTGCCGACGGCCGTGCTCCTGCAGGAAAATTCGGATGTCGGCCGCTCGATCATCGCCGCGCTCAAGAACACCAAATACTTCGCGATCAAATATCAGGCGAAGACGCCTTACGAATTCGATCATCTCTTGGCGTCCGGCAAGGTGCTGTTCGGCGTGGAAATCCCTGCGAATTTCGAGCGCGGGGTGCGGCGCGGCGACAAGCCGGCGTTGCTTGTCGCGGCCGACGCGACCGACCCGGTCGCGGCGGGCTCGGCGCTTGCGGCGCTTTCCGGCATCGTGCAGACGGCGCTCGTGCACGACCTCGGCATTCCCGACGCCGGTACGCCCGCTTTCGAGGTGAGGACGCATGCGCGCTACAACCCGGCCGGCAAGACCGAGCTCAATATCGTGCCCGGCCTGCTCGGCACCATTCTCACGATGACGATGCTGATCTTCACGTCGCTTTCGGTGACGCGCGAATCCGAGCGCGGGACAATGGAGAGCCTCTTGTCCATGCCGATCACGCCTTTGGAGATCATGCTCGGCAAGATCACGCCCTATGTGGGAATCGGGATCATGCAGGCGGCGCTGATCGTCGGCGCGGGCGTGCTGATGTTCCATGTGCCGATCGTCGGCAATTTCTTTTTGCTCGCCGTGCTCACCACGCTCTTTATCGCGACGAATTTGTCGCTCGGCTTCACCTTTTCGACGCTCGCGGAAAACCAGCTGCAGGCCGTGCAGATGTCGATGATGTCGTTCCTGCCGAGCATGCTGCTGTCGGGCTTCCTGTTTCCCTATGCCGGCATGCCGCTATGGGCGCAGTATCTCGGCGAGATTTTTCCGCTCACGCATTTCATCCGGATCGTGCGGGCGGTGATGCTGAAAGGCTCGACGCTCGCGGATTTGCAGTTCGACACCGCGATGCTGGTGCTGCTCATGCTGATCGCGATGGGGATTGCGGTGACGCGATTCAGAAGGACACTGGATTGATTCTCGTCATTCCGGGGCGCGAGCGAAGCTCGCGAACCCGGAATCCAGAGACGCACGCGTATGTGTCTGGATTCCGCGTCAGCAGCGCATCACTTCGTGCTGCGCTGCGCCCGGAATGACGGGTCTATTTCAGCGCCTCGATCAGCGTCATCGCCGCGGCGGGCGCGCGGACTTTTCCCTCGTGGATGAAATACAGGAAGACGTCGCGCGGCGCGGGCTTGGCCTTCGTTTTCTCCACGCGCGGCAGATCGGCAGGCTCTTTTCCCGCCGCCCATAATTCTGCGCGCTTCGCCCAGGCCTCGATTTCCTTCGGCGGATAGCCGGTCTTGATCTTGTCCTTTCCCTTTTGCAGCCGGGCGTAGACGAAATCCGAGCTGATGTCGGCGATGCTCGGATAGATGACGTGGTCGGTGTAGACGACGGCGATGTTAAACTCGCGCAGCAGCCGGACGAAGGCGGGCGTGCAAAAGCTGTCGTTGCGCACCTCGACGACGTGACGAAGTTTCTTTCCGTCGAATTTTTGCGGCAAAAGCTCCAAGAATTTTCCGAAATCGGCTTCGTCCAATTTTTTCGCCGGCTGAAACTGCCAGAGCAGGGGGCCGAGGCGCGAGCCGAGCTCGGTGATGCCGGAGTCGAGGAAGCGCTTCAGCGAATCGCCGGCTTCCGCGAGCACGCGCCGGTTGGTGACGTAGCGCACGCCTTTCAGCGCGAAGACAAATCCTTCCGGCACTTCGCTTGCCCATTTGCGGAACACAGCGGGTTTTTGCGTGCCGTAAAACGTACCGTTCACTTCGATCGAGGTGAGTTTCGTGGCGGCGTAGGAAAGCTCCTTCGCGTGCGGCAATCCTTTCGGATAAAACACGCCCCGCCAGGGCTCGAAGGTCCAGCCGCCTATGCCTGCGTAGATTTTTCCGCTTTTCATACCGGCACTGCGTAGAGGTTCTCGATCTTCTGTCCGGTACGCTTTTGCATGATCTCGGCGATCTTGCTGCGGTGACAAACATCCGCGTCGCGTTCATAGCACAGGAGACAAGTGCGGCCGCCTTTTTTCAGGATCGCCTCCAGATCGTCGAGCGCGGTTTTCGCGTCCTTGGTGCGGAGATGTTTGTTGTAGATTTCCAGAGCTTCCGGATGTCGCCGGCCCGCGCCGCCATGCGGCCCTCGGCGGGGGTGCCAAGCTTCTGGAAATGAATGTAGGCGATGCCGGCCTCATCCAGAGTCGCCGACAGCATTTTCTTGGAGAAGCCGGCGCGGCGGGAGGCCGCGACGGCGCGGGTGTCGATCAGGAGCTTCACTTTCGCGGCCTTCAGCGCGGCGATGACGTCGTGGAGCGAGGCTTGTTCGTAACCGATGGTGAAGAGGGGAGGCATGGGAAGATTATTTAGGCTGGGTTTAGCTGTTTGTCATTGTGTGGAGAGTCAAACGCCTTTAACTCCGCGCCCGGGATTTCTCCCGTCCGGAGCATTGCTTTTTCCCCGCTTCGCAAAGCGAGGGACCGGAGCGCCGCTGGGCGCACGGGTCTTCCATCATTGCCTCTCTTGCGAGAGGCGCGCTTCGCAGCGCTCCAGTTCGGCGATTTCTCGGCCCGGGCCGCGCTTTTCGTGAGGCGTGAGCCTCTCCGTCAGCGAGCTCCTCGCGCCGGCACGTAGTTGCCGGAGGCGGTGCCCCGTGCCGTCCCGGTGACAAGGTTACGAGCCTCGCCAGCAGGCGCCGGTCCCGCGCCACATGCAAGCACGTCTGCAGACATGCCCCTCGTGGCGCGGGACAATGGAGAATATAGTCCTATGATTTTCGGCTGTCAAGCACGGAATTCACCGGGGCATTGTCTCAGTTTCCCGTCATCACCGGGCCGCAGCGTCACCCGCTCGCATTCGCTCGCGGGACGCTGCGGCCCGGTAATGACGATTGGGGTTGTCGTCCCGCCGGGCGGCGAAAGCCGCGATAACGAGCGAATAGTTTTGCGCTTGTTCACGCATAGCTGCCTTGTGCTGCCCTGAATTGACGGGCAGCCGAGATTCGGCGACACGAGCGCACCCGAAAACAGGAGACAACAATGCGCGTGGCGGTGATGGCGGCGGGCGCCCTTGGGGGTTATTTCGGCGGCAGGCTCGCGGAGGCGGGACACGAGGTGCATTTCATCGCACGCGGTGCGAACCTCGCGGCGATCAAGGCGAACGGCCTCAGGATCAAGAGCGAGCTAGGCGATCTGCATCTTCCGAAGCCGAACGTCACCGACGACCCGAAAACGATCGGCGAAGTCGATCTCGTTTTCTTCGCGGTGAAGCTGTGGGACGTCGAAAAGTCCGGCGTGGCGGCGAAGCCGCTCGTGGGGAAAAACACGCGCGTTCTTTCCATGCTGAACGGAATCGACAGCCCGGAACGGCTCGCGCCCATTCTCGGCGATGACGTGGTCGTGGCTTGCCCGACGCGGATTTCCGCGGTGATCGCCGAGCCGGGCCTGATTTTGCATAAGGCGCTGAAGCCGAACTTCATCTGCGGCTTCATGGACGGGCGCGACGATGCAAGGCTGAAATCGCTGGTGGACGAGATGCAGGGCGCGAAGTTCGAAGCGAAATATTCGCGCGAAATCGAAAAGGACTTGTGGGAAAAATTCGTTTTTCTCGTCGGCATGTCGGGCGCGACCGCGGGCTTGCGTGCGACGCTCGGCGAGATCCGCGAGGACCCAGACACGCTCGCGGTGCTGGAGTCGCTCATGCGCGAAGTGGAGGCGGTCGGCGTGAAGAAGGGAATACCGATCAAAGGTTATGCCGATAAAGCGATCAGTTTCGCCAAAGCTGCGCCCGCGGGCGGCAAGGCCTCGATGGCCGAGGACCTCGAGCGCGGCAACCGGCTCGAGACCGACTGGCTGCAAGGAAAAGTCGTGGAACTCGGGCGCGCGCTCGGCGTTCCTACGCCTGTGAACCGCGATATCTATGCGGTGCTGAAATTGCATCGCATGGGCAAGGGACGATAGCGCATCTTCATATCGTCCTGATGAAAGCCAGCGGCGCTTTGTCGCTTGCTCTTCACGCGATTCGGTACAAAACTTTTCGCGCTTTTCGGTTCAGAGAGGAGGAGACGAATGCGTAAATCTTTATTCATTCTGATCGCCGGCGCCGTGCTCGCATTGGGCGCTCTCGCTCCGGCGAATGCTTCGACGCTGCCGTATATCGGACATGCCAAAAGCAATCTGAACATGACGCCGATCGAAAACGCCGCTTGCCGCGGCTGGGGCCGCTGGTGCGGGCCGGGATATCACCGCGTTTGCCGCTACGGCCGCTGCTGGTGCGCACCCTGCTGGTGAGCTAGAGGTTTTTGCGAAGAGAAGCCCGGAGAAACTCTCCGGGCTTTTTGTTTACATTGCGTTGGCGATTCTTCCGCGCCGTTTCGTGGCGCTTAGTGCGTAAAGCTGAACCGGTAATTCAGACCGACAAGCACAGCATCGACACGGGGTTTTTGGGTGATCAGCTCGGGCACCCCAACCTGTGTGCCGACGCCTTGTGCGATAATTGCACGGTTTCCAAATTGCAGGTGATCGTATTCGACCCACAGTTCCCAATTGGGCGCCAACATCCACGAGCCGCCAACACCCAGATTGTATCCGGGCCAGGTTTCATCCGCCCGCCATTTATCGCCGCCGCTGCCGGGGGAGAGGAATGAGGTATGGAGGTTCGACCAAGCCCATCCGCCCACGCCATAAATCATAAGCGTCGGGCTGACGAGAACTCCGATCCGGGCGTCGAGCGTGCTGAACCATTTCAGCCTCGTACTCTGCCTCTCGTCCCCGAAGTTGCCGATGTTGGGAAGTCCCAATGCCTTGTCCGACGACGCGTCGGTCCCGTCCCACATTCCTCTGACACCGGCGACCCAATTCTGCAGACGCACGTCGCAACCCGCCTGACCGCCGTAGCTCCAGCCGTCTCCGCTGCTCGAACCAAAATCGGCGACGCCCGGAAAAGTGGTATCGACGTTGAAGCGGGCCCAGCCGGCATTGCCGCCGAGATAGCAGCCGGTCCATGGATCGTAGGCAGCGGCGGGCGCCGCCGCCTTCACCGGCATGTCCGCGGCAAAGGCTTCAGCTGAAAATGCCGCCGTAGCAGCAACGAGCGCCGCGGTAAGGAAATACTTTTTCATTCCCGGTTCCTCGAATTCTTGAGTCGTGAAAAAACTAGCGCCGTGAATCGGGTGCCGCTCGGAACCAGGCGAACTCGGCTATGCATTAGACGAACTGATTTACGTTTCGATGCCGCGGTTGTATTTTTGCCACGCGACACTTTGGCCGGGGGGCTGCATTCCGTGGAAGCAGGGCAGGCGGCGTCTTCGTGCCGGCGGTTTTCGTCGCGCGAACTCGCGGAGAAGGACCGCATCGCGATCTGGCGCGAGGTGTACGGGCAAACCGTAATACGGCTCGACATCGAGCCGTTGCGCGATCGTCCGTTCGAGGCCGATCTCCGGCTGCGCGCGTTGCCGGGCATCAAGCTCGTGGCCGGCACGATCGGCGGCGCGCGCGACCGGCGCACCAGCGCTTTGATGGCCGACGGCAACGACGACTTCGGCCTTGCGATCAACATCTCCGGAACGAGCGCGGTCACGCAATGCGGGCACGAGAGCACGCTTGGCGCAGGCGACGGAATCCTGATGTCGTGCGGCGACGCCGGCACTTTCATGCGTCCTTCGCCCAGCCGCTTCCTCGGCATCCGCATCCCGCGCGCGACGCTGATGACGCATGTGCCGGACGCGGAAGACAAAGTAGGGCGGAAAGCCGTGCGCGGCGCGGCGATCGGACTGCTCCTCAACTATACCGAGACGCTGATGCAGAACGAGACGCTCGGTGCCGCGGAACAGAAACTCGCGGCGAACCATATCGTCGAGCTTGCCGCGCTTGCGCTCGGCGCGCGCGAGGCCGGAATGCAATTGAACGGCGTGCGCGCCGCGCGGCTCGCCGCGATCAAGGCGGACATCGCCGCGAGCTTTTCGTCGCCCGCGCTTTCGCTCGAAACGGTCGCCATGCGCAACGGCGTGAGCGCGCGCTATGTGCAGATGCTGTTCGATGCGGAAGGCGAGACCTTTTCGGAATTTCTGCTCGGCTGCCGGCTCGCCCATGCACGGCGCATGCTCGCCGACCCGCACTTTTCGGACCGGCCGATCGCCGCGATCGCCTTCGGCGCGGGCTTCGCGGATCTCTCCACCTTCAACCGCGCCTTTCGCCGCCGCTTCGGCATGACGCCGTCGGAGATGCGGGGGGAAGGCAGGACTGATTCCAAATAAAATCCCGGCAGCGGTGCCGGAGTTTCTTTTTCCATAACGAGCCTTTCGTATCGTCATTGCCGGGCTTGACCCGGCAATCTATGACGACTCTCAACGAACAATGTCGTTCGTTAAATCGCGCCAGACAGGATTCATGCCTTCGATCAATTCGATCTTCCATTGCCGCGACCAGTGCTTGATATTTTTCTCTCGCTGGATGGCAGTACGCGCACTGTCGTGGCGCTCATAATAAACGAGCATTTTTACCGCGTATTGTTTTGTAAATCCTTCGACGAGCTCGTTCTGATGTTCGTAAATCCGCCGCACAAGATTATTCGTCACGCCAACATAAAGCGTACCACGCGGCTTGCTTGCCAAAATATAGAGCCAGCACCCAGACATCTCTGCATCATGGATTGCCGGGTCAAGCCCGGCAATGACGGGTGGATGGTTGAGCGCAAAAAAGAGGCCGCCCGAAAGCGGCCTCTTGCGTTTCTTGCCTGAACGGACGGACTTAGAAATCCATCCCGCCCATGCCGCCGCCCGGCATCGCCGGCGCTTCTTTCTTCTTCGGCAGCTCCGCCACCATCGCTTCGGTGGTGATGAGGAGCGCCGCGACGGACGCCGCGCCCTGCAGGGCCGAGCGCACGACCTTGGTCGGGTCGATCACGCCCTTCTGGAGCATGTTGCCATACTCGCCCTTCTGCGCGTCGTAGCCGTAGGAGTACTGATCCTTCTCGAGGATCTTGCCCACGACGATCGAGCCGTCATCGCCCGCGTTGTTGGCAATCTGGCGGATCGGCGCCTGCAGCGCCTTGCGCACGATATCGACGCCGGTCTTCTGGTCGTCGTTCTCGGTGCGGACGCGCTTCAGGGCTTCGGTCGCGCGGAGGAGGGCGACGCCGCCGCCCGGAAGGATGCCTTCCTCGACGGCCGCACGGGTTGCGTGCATGGCGTCATCCACGCGGTCCTTGCGCTCTTTCACCTCGACCTCGGTCGCGCCGCCGACGCGGATCACCGCGACGCCGCCCGCGAGCTTCGCGAGACGCTCCTGCAGCTTCTCGCGGTCGTAGTCGGAGGTGGTCTCCTCGATCTGCTGCTTGATTTGGGCGACGCGCGCCTCGATGTCGGCCTTCTTGCCGGCGCCGTTCACGATCGTGGTGTTTTCCTTGTCGATCGTGACCTTCTTGGCGCGGCCGAGCATGTTGAGCGTGACGTTCTCAAGCTTGATGCCGAGATCTTCCGAGATCGCCTGGCCGCCGGTCAGGACCGCGATGTCCTGCAGCATGGCCTTGCGGCGATCGCCGAAGCCGGGGGCCTTCACCGCCGCGACCTTGAGGCCGCCGCGGAGCTTGTTCACGACGAGCGTTGCGAGCGCCTCGCCCTCGACGTCCTCGGCAATGATCAGAAGCGGCTTGCCGGTCTGAACGACCGACTCGAGCAGCGGCAGGAGCTCCTGCAGGCCCGAGAGCTTCTTCTCGTTGATGAGGATGTACGGGTCCTCGAACTCGACCCGCATCTTGTCGGCGTTGGTGATGAAGTAAGGCGAGATGTAACCGCGGTCGAACTGCATGCCTTCGACGACGTCGAGCTCGGTCTCGAGCGATTTCGCTTCCTCGACCGTGATGACGCCCTCGTTGCCGACCTTCTTCATCGCCTCCGCGAGGAACTTGCCGATTTCGGTGTCGCCGTTCGCCGAAATCGTGCCGACCTGCGCGATCTCCTCGTTCGACGTCACTTTCTTCGAGTTCTTCTTGAGGTCTTCCACGACTGCTTCGACCGCGAGGTCGATGCCGCGCTTCAGATCCATCGGGTTCATGCCGGCCGCGACGGACTTCGCGCCTTCGCGGACGATCGCCTGGGCGAGAACGGTGGCGGTCGTCGTGCCGTCACCCGCGGTGTCCGAGGTCTTGGAGGCAACCTCGCGCACCATCTGCGCGCCCATGTTCTCGAACTTGTCGTCGAGCTCGATTTCCTTCGCGACCGTGACACCGTCCTTGGTGACACGCGGCGCGCCGAACGACTTGTCGAGGACGACGTTGCGGCCCTTCGGACCGAGCGTCACCTTGACGGCGTTCGCCAGGATGTCGACGCCGCGCAACATCTTGTCGCGCGCCTCGACGGAGAATTTGACTTCCTTGGCAGCCATTGTTGCTACTCCGTGCAATAAATTGTTGGATTAAGCAGCCTTCCGGGTCTTCGCCGAACCCTCGACGACGCCCATGATGTCGGACTCCTTCATGATGAGGAGTTCTTCACCGTCAATCTTGACTTCCGTGCCCGACCACTTGCCGAACAGGACGCGGTCGCCGACCTTGACGTCGATTGGGATGAGCTTCCCGGACTCATCTCGACCGCCGGGGCCGACAGCGATCACTTCGCCCTCTTGCGGCTTTTCTTTCGCGGTGTCGGGAATGATGATACCGCCCGCGGTCTTCTCGTCCGCGACGATGCGGCGGACGACCACGCGGTCGTGTAACGGCCGAAATTTCATCGGAGATCCTCCAAACTTCAGGTTTGCAGTTGTGGACAGGTGCGCGAGGACTTCGCGTCACCTGGCGGGCAGATAGTCTCTGCCCGGGCCCTCTCAAGGGGCTCATAAAAATTTTTTAGCACTCATTCGTTCAGAGTGACAAGGTACGCTGTGCGCGAAAAATATTTGTATTTTCAATAAGATGGTAAACGCGTCAAAGGTTTGACGCGAAGTCTATCAGCAGTTTCGAGCCATAGCTGCTAACACCTTGGAACTAAACAGAAAACCTAACATTTAAGCTTGCGGTGACGGCTTGGGTGCACACTATGAAACGTGAAGATTCGTCGAAGCTGGGGGCTCCATGAACACTCCTGTATCGCGTGACTTCCGCAAGCAGATTGAAGGCTATGGGCTGACGACTGCAAAAATCCTTTACCGTCTGCCCGATCACCCGCGATTCCTTCAGACCTATATCTGGCAGGACTACGACCTGTTCCCGAAATTTCCGGTGCTGTCGAAATTCCTCGCCTTCTGGCAGCGGGAACTCGAAGGGCCGCTCCATTCGGTCACGGTCGCGCACGCGAAACTGATCAAGCCGTCGGATTTCCGGGCGGTGAACGGGGTGTTTTATTTGCATTGAGCTTGACGCTCGTCATGCCCGGCCTTGTGCCGGGCATCCACGCCTTACCTGCTGACAGGCTGCAAAGGCGTGGATGGCACGCGAACTCGGGCTTGCCCGAGTTCGCTAAATTTAAAAGAGCCCAAGTCGGGTAAACCCGACTTGGGCGACAAGCCCGGCCATGACGACAACTAATTCAGTAGCGCAAATCCTCAGAGCGTAATCACCTGATCCGGCATGTTGCCGGAGAGCGCCTTGTAGAGATCGGGGAAACAGCCGATCGGCACGCCGTCGAGAAGCTTGTCCGCTATGTCGCGCTCGTAGCAGCACTGGTCGCAGCCCATGAGCAGCATCCCGGTCTTCTTCGCGACCTTGTGCAGCCGCTCGCCGGTGGGGTTGCCCTTCATCAGCACGTAGTTGTTGTCCTCGAAGAAGAACATGCCGACGACATCGACGCCGTGCCGGTTCTCCTCGAGCTGCGGCAAGATCATTTTGCCGAGCACGTAAGAGACGGTGTGACGGGACGTGGCGAAAATATAAACGACTTTCATGCAGCTTCTCCAGTTTCAAAACGGGATGCGGCGGCCAGCGCCGCGCGAAAGGCATTGAGCGCGAGCGGAGCGCGATCTCGCTTCATGGCGGGAACATCGGAGAGGACGGCGGCCAGCTCCTCTTCGGAAATTCGCACGGCGTCGCGCAGGTATTTTCCTGCCGCGAGCTCGGTAAGCAGTTCGCAATAGGCAATCAGCGTGATGCAGGTGCTCGCGTGAAAGCGGACACTCTCGATCATGCCGTTCTTAAGACCGAGGCTGAAACGCGCGGAGAGATCGTTCTCGCCGTGAAGCGCGGCGCCCTCAATGGCGAAAGGCGGAAGGCGGTTGCGTTTATAGCCGCGGTCGAAGAGGTCGCTCACCGTGCGCCGGGGTTTGTTGCCGCAACAGGCGCCTTCGCAAGCGTCCATCGCTAATTCCATCGCATCAGGCGCTTCTCCAGCCGCCCGCTCAAATAAAAGATCACCAACACAACCGCCATGATGAGCATGACAAGCGCGAGCATGAGCGCCGAATTGTAGGTGCTCTGCGCAAACGAAAGGAGATAGCCGAGGCCCCGGCTCGCGGCGACGAATTCGCCGACGACAGCGCCGGTGAAGGCAAAGCCGACCGCGACCTTCATGTTGCTCAAGACCCAGGACGCGACCGAAGGAAGATAGACGTAACGGATCAGCGCCCAGCGTCCGCCGCCGAGCGTTGTGATGCGCTCGACCAGCCGTTTGTCGACGTGAAGGATGCCGGTATAGACCGTGAAGAAGATCAGCACCGCGACGAGAATGAAGGCGAGCGCCACTTTCGACGAAATGCCGATACCGAACCAGATCGCGAACAAGGGCGCGAGCACGACGCGGGGGATGGCGTTCAACAGCGTCATCACCGGCTGCAACAGCTCGGCGATATAGGGAATGAGCGCCGCGATCACGCCGAGCACGACGCCGACCAGAATGCCGAGCGCGAGTCCGCCGAGCGCGGCGCCGAAGGTTGCCTCCAAATGCGTCCAGATGCTGCCGCTCGTGAACAGCTCCACGAGCGCGCCGATGATCTGGCTCGGGCTCGGCGCGAACAAAGGGTTCAGCATGCCGGCCCGGCCCGCCGCTTCCCACACGAGAAGCACGGCGACGAGCGTCAGCCACTGGCGGATCCAGGCGCGTTTCGGATCGAGGATCATTCCGCCGCCTCCGCCACTTTGCCGGTGACTTCGAGCGAAAGATCGCTCCAGAGCTTCTGGTAGAGCGGGCCGTAGGCCGGGTGCGCACGCGCGCTGATGAGGCTCCGCGGCCGCGGGATCGGCACGTCGTATTTCTGGATAATGTGCGCGCGCGGGCCTTGCGAGAGGAGATAGATCGTGTCGGAGAGCGAGATCGCCTCGCCAAGATCGTGGGTGACGAGAAGAACGCTAATGCCCTCGCGCTCGACGAGCTGCACCACGTCCTGCACGACGCGGGCGCGCACGATCGCATCGAGCGAGGCGAAGGGCTCGTCCATGAACAGGAGCTTCGGTTTCAGTGCCAAGACCTGCGCGATCGCGACGCGTTTTCTCTGCCCGCCGCTGATATGACGAGGATAGCGGTTCTCGAAACCTTGCAGGCCCATTTTCGCAAGCGCCGCGTCGGCCTCGCGCAACGCCTGTTCGCGCTTCACGCCGTGGAAAGTAAGGCCAAGCGCGACGTTCTCGCGCGCGGTTTTCCAGGGAAGGAGCGCGTCGTCCTGAAACAGGATGCCGACTTCGGCGCGGCCGAATTCGATCTCGACATTTCCGGCAAGCGGCTTCTGCAGGCCGATCGCCGCGCGCAACAGGCTCGACTTGCCGGAGCCGGAGGGGCCGACGAGGCTCACGAATTTTCCGGCGGGCACCTCAAGGCTCGCGCCTTCGAGCACGGGTTCGCCGCCGCCATAGGAAATGGAAATATCGCGGAGACGCATCAGCTCGGCACGATCGTGGTGTCGAAGAGACCCTTGAGGTCGATCTGGTTTTTCAGGAGGCCGCCGACGAGGAGCGTGTTCTCGACGCGCTTCGAAGCTTCGAGGTCGATCTTCACCGATTTCGGATAGAGCGACTCGCGATAGCGCACGAGAATGTCGCCGAGCTGTTTCGTATCCATGCCGGTGGTGAGCGCGGGCGGGAGCGAAGAGGTGATTTCAGATGCGCTCATCTTGCTCAGCACCGCGAGGCCGTCGGCGAGGCCCTTGGCGAGCGCGACCATTTCGGGCTTGCGCTGCTCGACCTCTTTCGCGCGCACGGCGACACCCATGAATTCGTAGGAGCCGCCGAGATATTTGTTGGCATCCTTCGAATCCATTGCGTTCACGAGGACGCGGGCCTTATCGGCGACGAGCAGCGTGAGCGCCGGCTCCTGCACGAGACCGGCGTCGACCTGGCCCTGACGGAGCGCTTCGAGCAGGTTCACGCCAAGGGTCGCGAACTGAACCTTCGCGGCGTCGGCTTTCGCTTCCTTCAGGAGATAGAGGAGAAGCGCATGGTCGGCGTTGCCGAGCGCGGAGACGCCGACGGTCTTGCCTTCCAGGTCCTTCACACTCTTGATCGTGGCGGCGGTCTTCGGCGCGGTGACAAGCGCGAAGAGGGGAAGGCGGCCGGTGACGGCAAAGCGGCGGATTTCGGCGCCCTTCGCGTAGGCCTGAATCGCGACGTCGAGCGCGGTGGCGGCGTAATCGACCGCGCCGCCGACGAGCGCGTTCATCGCGGCACTGCCGCCGCGGGTATAGACGAGTTCGACATCGAGGCCGTGATTTTTGAACGTGCCGCTCGCGCGCGCGATTTCGTAAGGCACGACGCAGAGGAGCTGGCTGCAGAAGGCGAGCTTCACTTTCTTTGCGTCGTCCGCCTTCGCACGTTTCGCGCCGACGACGGGAATGAGGCTCGTGACGAGCGCCGCGCCTTTCAGCATCGAGCGGCGGGAAACGTCGGTGTCGGGGACAATGGCGGTTTTTTCGTCGCAGCAGCTCATGGCGCTCTCCGGCTTGCGAGGACGACGGACAGTCTAACGCCGCCTACTGCGATCAACCTAGTCAACAGAGCGGATGCGTCAATAGTGCTATTGGTACAGATTGAGGTTGTGATTTAGCCGGGCGATGAAGGCGTTCAGCCTCTGCGGAGCCGATACAGCAGAGATTCATAAAGCTCCGCCTGTTGTTCACCTTGCCGCGTGATGCCGCAGATTAGCGAGACTCCTTCGACGATTGCCTTGGTCAAAAAGGAAACTTTTGATTGCGGCGGCGCGACTCTCACCAATTGTACGAGCTTGGCAAACTTTGCGACCGCATTTCCATTTTTTGAAGAACGGTCGTACCAGATCACGGCTTTCAATTGGTTCAGTCGGCCTTCGCACCGCTCATAGTGCTGCGCCAACCAAAACTGTGCCTTCCAATTTCCGTTAGCCGCTAGTTTTCGCAACTCGTATACGCCTTCGGGCACTTGCCGAAGCTGTAAAAAACGCGCTCGATTCACAAGCGCTTCTTCCTGCCCTGACGCTGCGGCACGATCGAATAGATTCCACGCCTTCACGATATCTGCATCAACTGCATCGCCGCGGGCATATTCCCAGGCGAGCTTCAATTGAGCGTCAACGTCTCCGGCTTCCGCTGCTGCCATCCGTTCGGGAATCCCAGTGCGACGTCTGGCACGGTCATTGTCGTAGAGGGACAGGCCCAATCGCATCGCTTTCGTCCAATCGCATGCGCCAGCATCTATAAGTTAGACGACGATGATTATCCGCGATTGTTGATCGCAGCTAAAATTGCTTCGCTGCGGTTAGGTAGTCATTAAGGAGCAACCTTATTAGGGCAGCTAAGCACCTTGTCATGGCCGGGCTTGTTCTGGCCATCCGCGTCTTAGACAGCCGCTGCGAAGAAAGGCGTGGATGCCCGGCACAAGGCCGGGCATGACGAAAGAGATTCTTCAGCCTCTGCCCACGAACGGCATCTTCGTCGCCATGATCGTCATGAAGAGCACGTTCGACTCGAGCGGCAGCGAGGCCATCTGCACCACCGCTTGCGCGACGTGCTCTACATCCATGCGCGGCTCGGGTTTCGTTTCGCCGTTCGGTTGCAGGACGCCCTTGGTCATGCGCTCGGTCATGGGCGTCGCCGCGTTGCCGATATCGATCTGGCCGCAAGCGATGTTGTAGGCGCGGCCGTCGAGCGCCGTGCATTTCGTGAGCCCCGTGATCGCGTGCTTGGTCGCGGTGTAAGCGACCGAGAACGGGCGAGGGGCGTGCGCCGAGATCGAACCGTTGTTGATGATGCGGCCGCCCTGCGGCTTTTGATCCTTCATGATCTTGATCGCTTCCTGCGTGCAGAGAAACGGCCCGGTGAGATTGACCGCGACCACCGCGCTCCATTGCTCGTAGGTCAATTCTTCCATCGGGATCGCGGGCGCGCCCATGCCGGCGTTGTTGAAGAGCACGTCGAGGCGGCCGAATTCCTGCCTGAGCTTCGCGAAGATCGCCTTCACTTCGTCAGGCTTGCCGACGTCGCCTGCGAGCACGAGCATCTTCGCGCCGTTCGCCATCTTGGCGGTTTCCTCGAGCGCGTCCTTGCGGCGGCCGACAATGCCGACCGCATAGCCCGCGCGTGCGAGCGCGAGCGCCGACGCGCGGCCGATCCCGGTTCCGGCGCCTGTCACGATCGCCGCTTTTTCGACAGCCATTTCTTCCTCCCGAAGTTTGTGGTTCTGCTTTTACTTTGCCCTCGCGCCGCCGGTGTAGGGCGGGCGCGGTATGGCCATGTGCGCGGCTCGGAGCGCCGACCCCCAACGCTCCCGCAGATCAGTGAAATAAGGCTCGCCCGGTTCGATGCGATATTGCAGATCGGTTTGCAGCGCATCGCGGCGGATGATCGCAAGGTCGATCGGCAAGCCGACGGCGAGGTTGGAGCGCATGGTCGAATCCATGGAGATCAGGCCGAGTTTCATCGCGTCGCCAAGGTCTGTGTCGAATTTCACTGCGCGATCCAAAATCGGCTTGCCGTATTTGTGCTCGCCGATCTGCAAGTAGGGCGTATCGATCGTGCATTCGATAAAGTTTCCTGCCGAATAAATCATAAAGAGGCGCAGCCGGCGGCCTTTGATCTGCCCGCCGAACAGAAACGAAACGTCGAATTTCACGTCCGCCTGTTCGAGTGCACCGCCGTCCAGGTCGTGCACCATCCGCAGCGCCTTGCCGATGCGCTGGGCGGCCTGAAACATCGTCGGCGCGTTGGTGAGCGTTTCCCGCTCGCCGGTTGCGGAATTCTCCATTCCCTCGTTGAGAATGCTGAGCACTGTCTGCGACAGCGAGAGATTACCCGCGGTCGCGAGCGCCATCACATATTTTCCGGGTTCCTCGAAAACATGCAGTTTGCGAAAGGTCGCGACATTGTCGAGACCGGCATTGGTGCGGGTATCGCCGATCATCACCAGCCCGTCACGCACCAGAATTCCGCAACAATAGGTCATTTTCTTCGCTTCCCCGCAGCGGCGTTGTACGGGGCGGCGGCGGGCAGGGCAAGGCATACCCGTTTTCCGTCATGGCCGGGCTTGTCCCGGCCATCCACGTCTTTTCTGACTCTAAAAAAAGGAAGGCGTGGATGCCCGGCACAAGAGTCTACCCTTGGGCCGGCCGAAGGCCGGACCCGAGGGCCAGGCATGACGAGCTTCGCTCGTCAGTTCTGCGATTGCCTCTCCGATTGCTCCACCTGCACCGCGACCGAAAGCTTTTCGCCTTCGCCGCCGAAGCGAAGGCCACGGACAGGTGCCGCGCCCAGAGAATCGAGCGCAACCGCGACCCGCACATGCGCCCCGGTCGCGGAAATGCCGTTCGCCGGATCGAAGGCGACCCAGCCGAGTTTCGGGAGATACGCTTCCGCCCAGGCGTGGCCCGCTTCCTGCCGCGTGATGCCGTCAGCGCGGTGGAAATAGCCGCTCACATAGCGCGCCGGGATTTTCAGGTGGCGGGCGGAAGCGATGAACACCTGCGCATAGTCCTGGCAGACGCCGCGCTTTTGCGCCATGCAGTCGGCGGCGCTCATCGCGGGTGTATTGGCGTCCGCTTCGAACACGAAATCGTTGTAAATGCGCGCGGTGAGTTCGTGCATCGTCGGAAGCGGATCGCCGCCGTGTTTCTTCGCCGCGTCTTCCGCGAATTTTTCGATCAGGCTGTCGGGTTTGGTGAGCGGCGTTTCGCGCAGGAAAAGCGATGGCGGAAAGCGCTCGGTGGTGCCGCGGATGACGCCCGCGGTGTCCTGGGTTTCCACTTCGCCTTCAACGCGGATCAGGAGTTTTTGCACCGGGCCGTCGACAGTAAACGTGTGCGCGAGATTGCCGAAGGCGTCCTCGAACGGGTCGAGTTTGGCGTCATGGCTGAGTTCAATCCGCCAGCGCACGATGTATTGGCTGTCGTGGGTGCGCGGGGTGAGGCGCAGGATCTGGATCGCCGAGGCGGCGGGCCTGTCGTATTCGTAGGCGGTCTCGTGGATGACGTGAATGCGCATCGTCAAGTCAGATATTGTTCGGTGATGGCGTTTCCGAGACCGTTGTTCTCGGCGATGAAGCTTTGGATGAATTCGTGCAGGCCTTTCTGGAAAATTTCCTCCATGCTGGTGTTCGAAAGCTTTGTCAGCATCGTGCGTGCGAGCCGCTGCGAATTTCCCTGCCGGCCGTAGAACTGCGCGAGATCGTCGAGATAGCGCGAGAGATTTTCGTAACAGCTCGCGAGCGAGCGCGGCATCTGGTGATTGAGAATGAGAAGGTCGGCAACAAGCCAGGGTTTCACACTCTCCTTATATACCCAGTAGTAGCTGGTGAGCGCCGAGACCGAGCGCAGGATCGACGCCCATTGAAAATAATCGACCTGGCCGCCGACCGGCTCCTTCTTCGGCAGCAGCACGTGATACTTCACGTCGAGAATGCGGGCGGTGGCGTCGGCCCGCTCGATCAGAATGCCTAGGCGCGAGAACCAGTAGCCGTCGTTCCTGAGCATCGTCCGGTAGGCGGAGCCGTCATAGGCGAGCGAAGCCTGCTTCACGAAGGTGAGAAAGCGCGAGAAGTCGTCGCGCGAGAGGCGTTTGCCCTCGAAGGATTTCAGCTCGTGCCAGGCGCCGTTGATGGCGTCCCACATTTCGACGGTGAGCGCGGTGCGGACGGCGCGGGCGTTTTGCCGCGCGGTCTCGAGACAGTTGCGGATCGAGGAGGGGTTGTAGGGCGAGAAAGCCAGGAATTCGGTGACGGTCTGTTCGTTCGCCTGTTCGTAGTTGATCCGGAACGCGTCGGCGCAGGCGGCGGTCGCGATTGCGGATTCCCATTCGTTCGTGATCTCGCCTCCGGTTTGCGGGAGCGAGGTGAGGCGGTTCGTGGCGTCGAGAATGCGCGCGAGGCATTCGGCGCGCTCCATGCTGCGCGAGAGCCAGTAGAGGTTTGCGGCGGTGCGCGAGAGCATCAGCGATCCAATACCCAGGTGTCTTTGGTGCCGCCGCCCTGGCTGGAATTGACGACGAGCGAGCCTTCGTTGAGCGCGACGCGGGTGAGGCCGCCCGGCATGATGCGGACGCGGTCGCGGCCGTTCAGCACGAAGGGACGGAGGTCGACGTGGCGGGGCGCTACGCCGTTTTTGACGAATGTCGGGCAAGTGGAGAGCGAAAGCGTCGGCTGCGCGATGAAGCCTTCGGGCTCACGCATGAGTTTCGCACGGAACAGTTCGATCGTCTTCTTATCCGCGGCCGGGCCCACCAGCATGCCGTAGCCGCCGGAGCCGTGCACTTCTTTCACAACGAGCTCCGGCAGGCGCGCAAGCACTTCCTTCAGATGCTCAGGCTCGCGGCAGCGCCAGGTGGGGACGTTGGAGAGAATGGGCTCCTCGCCGAGATAGAATTTGATGATCTCGGGCATGTAGCTGTAGACCGCCTTGTCGTCGGCGACGCCGGTGCCGACCGCGTTTGCGATCGTGACCTGTCCGGCGTGATAGGCGCTCATCAGCCCCGGTACGCCGAGTACGGAGTCGGGACGGAAAAAGAGCGGGTCGAGGAAATCGTCGTCGACGCGGCGGTAGATCACGTCGACGCGTTTCGGCCCTTCGGTCGTGCGCATATAGACGACGTTCGATTTCACGAAGAGGTCGCGGCCTTCGACGAGCTCGACGCCCATCTTGTCGGCGAGGAACGAGTGCTCGAAATAGGCGGAGTTGAAAATTCCCGGCGTGAGCAGGACGACGGTGGGATCGCCCGGCGCGTTCAACGGCGCGACGGACTTGAGCGTCGCGAGCAGATCGTCGGTGTAGTTCTCGACGGGCGCCACCGCATGGCGCGCGAACAGCTCGGGAAAAAGCCGCAGCATGATCTCGCGGTTTTCCAGCATGTAGGAAACGCCGGAGGGGACGCGCGTGTTGTCCTCCAGCACATAGAACTGGTCCTCGCCGGTGCGCACGACATCGATCCCTGCGATCTGCAGATAGCTGTTATGCGGGACGGGCTTTCCGTTCATCTCGGGCCGGAAGACCGGATTTTGATAGACGAGGTCTTCCGGCACTTTGCCGGCGCGCAGGATCTCGCGCTTGGTATAGACGTCGTGGATATACGCATTCAGCGCCTTCACGCGCTGCGTCAGTCCGCGGGCGAGAAAGGCCCATTCCTTCGCGGTGAGGATGCGCGGGATGATATCGAAGGGGATCAGGCGTTCGGTGGCGTCGGTTTCGCCGTAGACCGCGAAGGTGATGCCCATGCGGCGGAAGATCGTTTCCGCCTCGCGGCGGCGATAATCGAGCACGTCGGGCGGGACGCGCTTCAGCCAGTCGGACAGTACGAGGTACGCCGTACGCACCTGGCCGTTCGCCGCACGCATTTCATCGAACGCAACTGCCATTCGATCTCCAGCCCGTGATTTGCACAGTCTAACGACAAGATTGTGCCGGCCAAAACGGTTCCTGGGCGTCCAAAAAGCGGGCGGAAAATGCCGCGGCTGCCCAAGTTTTAGCCGTGCGCGCGCTCGCGCTATAGTGCACGCGGAATGAGGAGAGCCGGAATGGCCGAAGCGAAGGACATCATCACCGCCGCGATTTTGGTGATCGGCGACGAAATTCTGTCGGGGCGGACCAAGGACAAGAACATCGGCTATATCGCCGAATATCTCGCCAATCTCGGCATCGACCTGAAAGAAGTGCGCATCGTTCCCGACGAGGAGAAAGAGATCGTCGACGCACTGAACGCGCTGCGGAAACGCTACACTTACGTTTTCACGACCGGCGGCATCGGGCCGACGCACGACGACATTACCGCGGATGCGGTGGCGAAGGCGTTCGGCGTCTCCATCGACTATCACCCCCGCGCGCTCGAAATCATCGCGGCGCGTGTGAAGGAGCGCGGGCAGGAAATGAACGAAGCGCGCATGCGCATGGCGCGGATTCCGAAAGGCGCGGAATTGGTCGAAAACAAAGCCTCCGGCGCACCGGGCTTCCGGATCGAGAACGTGATCGTGATGGCGGGCGTTCCTTCGATCATGCAGGTCATGCTGGACGCGGCGGCGCCGGGATTGAAAACTGGCGCGAAGATGGAATCCGTTTCGATTCGCGCCGACCTGAAGGAGGGCGATATCGGTACGGAGCTCGGCGAAATCGCGCGCGCCCATCCTTCCGTGATGATCGGGAGCTATCCGTTCTTCGACGAGAAAATTGGACCGAACACGAATGTCGTGATCCGTTCGCGCGACACGCGTGCGCTGCACGCGGCGCGCGAAGCGGTGGAAGCAATGATCGCGCAAATAAGGAAAAATCTCGCAGCGTAAGGCGATGGAACTTTCTTAAAATTTTTGCTCGACGAAATGAACAATACCGCCGCGAGCTCGTTTTATTGATTGAGGCCGATTCCCAGCCTCGTCCCCATTGAAGGAGTATTCCATGGCTCAGGAAAACAAGATGAGCGGTCAGCAGGGTGGCCAGCAACAGCAGGGAGGCCAGCAGCAACAGGGCACGCCGAAGCCCGGTCAGCAGCAACAGCAACAGGCCAGTCCGAAGCCGGGCCAGGGAGGGCAGCAGCAGGGCGGCGGTTCGCCGACCCCGCAACGTTAAGTTAGTCGGATTACTGAAAACCCCGCCGCGCGAGCGGCGGGGTTTTTTGTTTGGAAATCGTATTTGCGTCATGGCCGGGCTTGTCCCGGCCATCCACGTATTTCTTGCTGATATGCCGTTAAGACGTGGATGCCCGGCACAAGGCCGGGCATGACAGTAATAATTTATCTCCGGCGCGATTTCTTCCTCGTTTTCTTTGACGCCTTTTTCTTTGCTTTCTTCCTCGCAGGCTTGGCGGATTTTTTTGCCGCTTTCGCAGCCCCGCCGAATTTCTTGCGCGCGAGCGCGGCGCCAGCGCCGAGCGCCTGCAATTTTGCGTAGGCGATCTCCCGCTGCATCGGCGCCATGCCGCAATTCGTGCAGGGGAAGATCTTGTCCTTGGCGACGTATTTCATCGCCTCGGAAATCGTCGCGACGATTTCCTCGGGCGTCTCGACCTTGTCGTTCGCGACGTCGATACAGCCGACAAGGATGTCCTTGCCGTCGAGGAGCTTCAGCAAGTGCATCGGGACGCGGGAATTCTTGCACTCGATCGAGACCTGCTTGATCTTGCTTTTCGCAATCGCCGGGAAGGTCTCTTCGTACTGGCGCCATTCGGAGCCGAGCGTCTCTTTCCAATCGAGGTTCGCCTTGATGCCATAGCCGTAGCAGATATGCACGGCGGTGGTGCAGGTAAGGCCTTGCGCCGCGCGGTGGAGCGCGTCGATCCCCCATTCGCGCACTTCCTTCATATAGACGTTGAAGGCGGGCTCGTCGAACTGGATCGTGTCGACGCCGTCTTTTTCGAGCGCACGCGCTTCCTGATTGAGAAGTTCCGCGAAGGCCATGGCGAGCTTCACCTTGTCGCCGTAGTGGTGATCGGAGATCGTGTCGACGATCGTCATCGGGCCGGGGAGCGTAAATTTCAGCTTCTTCTTCGTATGCGCGCGGGCGATCTTCGCCTCGAATTCGTGCACGCGGCCTTTCAGGCGGATTGGGCCGACGACCTGCGGGACCATCGCCTTGTAGCGGTCGGCGCGGATTCCCATTTCGACCTTGTGCTCGAAATCGATGCCCTCGACTTTCTCCAGAAAGCCGTGGACGAAATGCTGACGCGACTGTTCGCCGTCGCCGACGATGTCGATGCCGGCATCCTCCTGTATCTTGAGCGCGAGCTCCGTCGCGTCGCGTTTGGCGTCGGCGAGCGCCTGTCCCGACAGCACCCAGGGCGCCCACAGTTTGTTCGGCTCGGCGAGCCAGGCGGGCTTGGGCAAGCTTCCGGCTATGGTGGCTTCGAACATTGTTTCCCCCGATTTTCTGGAATTTCCGCGATCCTAGCGCGCGGGAAGGATTTCGCCAGTCCTGTGGGTTGCCCGTTTCATCGCCTCGTCCTGAAAGTCCGACTGGAAATGCAGGCGGTGTTTCCAGCGCGTCATGCCCGGCTTTATGCCGGGCATCCACGCCTTTCTTGGAGAGCGGCCGCTAAGGCGTGGATGGCACTCGAACTCGGGCTTGCCCGAGTTCGACATATTTAAGAGCCCAAGTCGGATAAATCCGACTTGGGTGACAAGTCCGGCCATGACGGCGGTGTTGTTTGCTTGAACAGGCGCGACCGACTACTTTGCCGCGCGTTGCCGACGTGGCGGAATGGTAGACGCATGGGACTTAAAATCCCTTGGGGACGAAAATTCCCCGTGCAGGTTCGAGTCCTGCCGTCGGCACCAGATTCAGGGCGTGTTCACAACTCGGCAATTTGGTAGAATGCTGCCATGACAAAGCAAGGTCTCGAAATCTTGATTGAGCGCGTCTCGACCTGGCCGGAGAAAGCACAGGAGGAATTCGTGCGATCGATGGCGGATATCGAGAACAAGCATCTGGGCGTCTACCGCCTTAGTGACGAGGAACGGGCCGCCGTGCGACAGGGGCTGCAAGAGATGCGGGAAGGAAAGCTTGCAAGCGACAGCAAAGTAGCGGCAGTGTTCGCGCGCTACCGTGCATGAAGGTTCGCTACACTGAAACCGCACTCCGCGAACTCGACGAAATCTTCACTTACATTTTTGAGCACGATCGTTCCGCCGCAACGGGCGTTATCGAACGTGTCGAACGATTGACAGCGCTGCTTGTGGAATTCCCTTTTGTGGGCCACGAGACCGACGAGATTGGTGTTCGCGTGGTGCCGCTCGTGCGTTATCCGTTCCTGATTTTCTACACCGTAAATACCGACGAAGTGGTTATCCTTCACGTGCGCCATGGCTCGCGCTTGCAGCCCTGGGAAAGGGAGCCGTAGAGTGGGCAATACCAGCTCGGCCAGCGGAGCGATTGGAAATAACCCTGCAATAAAATTCCTTGGGAGGGAAACTTCCCGTGCAGGTTCGAGTCCTGCCGTCGGCACCAGAGTTACATTCGCCTAGACAGGAGAACGCCATGAACATGCCCGCGCAGAAAAAGGCGGCCAGCCTGAAGCAATACCAAACCTCGATCGGCGGAGAGTGGGTGGATGCCGTCTCCGGCAAGTTTTTCCAGTCGTTCGATCCCTATACCGGCGAACCGTGGGCGCTGATCCCCGAATGCGGCAAGGAAGACGTCGATCGCGCCGTGGAGGCGGCGGCGCGGGCGTTCGAAAGCGGACCGTGGCCGCAAATGACGCCGACCGCGCGCGGCAGGATCATGCGCAAGATCGCGCAGCTCATCGAAGAACACGCCGAGCATCTCGCGCGGATCGAAGTGCGCGACAACGGTAAGCTGATTTCCGAAATGTGGGCGCAAACGAAATATATGCCCGAATGGTTTTACTATTTCGGCGGGCTTGCGGACAAAATCCAGGGCGCCGTGGTGCCGGTCGACCGGCCCGATCACTTCAACTACATCCTGCGGGAGCCGGTCGGCGTTTGCGCTTTCATCATCCCGTGGAATTCGCCGCTGATGCTTGCGGCGTGGAAACTCGCGCCGGCGCTCGCGGCGGGCTGCACCGTCGTCATCAAGCCGTCGGAATACACCTCCGCGTCGCTGCTCGAATTCATGAAGCTCGTGATCGAGCCTTCGGGCTTGCCGAAGGGGGTGATCAATGTCGTCACCGGCTATGGCGCGGAGGCCGGCGAACCGCTGGTTACGCACCCGAAGGTGTCGAAGGTCGCATTCACCGGCGGCTCGGCGACGGGTGCGCGCGTGAACGAGCTTGCGGCGAAGTCGTTCAAGAAAGTTTCGCTCGAACTCGGCGGGAAGTCGCCGAACATTGTGTTCGACGATTGCATCCTCGACGACGCGGTAAGCGGTGCGATCTCCGGCATTTTCGCCGCGACCGGGCAGACCTGCATCGCGGGTTCGCGGCTTCTGTTACAGGAAACGATTCACGACCGGTTCATCGAAAAACTCGTCGCGATGGCGAAGACCGCGAAGCTCGGCGATCCGAGCAAGCCCGAAACGCAAGTCGGCCCCGTCACGACGCCGCCGCAGTACAAGAAAATTCTTTCCTATATCGACATCGCCAAGGGCGAGGGCGCGAAATGCGTGCTCGGCGGCGGGCCTGCGGGCAAGGAAGAGGGCGGCGGGCAATATTTCGTGAAGCCCACGATCTTCACGGGCGTGAACAACAGGATGCGAATCGCGCAGGAAGAAGTGTTCGGACCGGTGCTCTCGGTCATCAAGTTCAAGGACGAGGACGAGGCGGTGCAGATCGCGAACGACATCGCCTATGGCCTCGGTGCCGGCGTGTGGACGCAGTCGGTCAAACGCGCGCACAACATGGCTCGCCGCATCAAGGCCGGGACGGTGTGGGTCAATACCTATCGCGCGGTCAGCTTCACGATGCCGTTCGGCGGCTACAAGGCCTCCGGGCTTGGCCGCGAGAGCGGTATCGAAGCGATCGACGGCTATTTGCAGTCGAAGAGCGTCTGGATCAACAACGGCGCCGGCGGCGGCAATCCGTTCATCATGAAGACGTCGTCGTAGACTGTATAAATTCAATATTGGTAATTGAGGCCGAGCCGCAAGACGTGGTCGGTGATTTTCGAGCTCAGATTGACCTGGATGGGGACCGAGTTCGACGTCACGTTTCCGGTAGGAAAGATTCCGCTGGAATGGGTCCGCCCCAAATTTACAAAAAGATATTCGATCCTGCCGCTCCAGCTTCCGAACAGACGCTGTTCGGCGCCGGTGCCGACCGTCCATCCCGTTTTTGTGCCGTTGCCGGCCGTGGGCGGGCTCGGACAAGTCGGGCCCGGGCAGGTGCTGACGAGCAGTCCCGCCGTGCCCGTATTGACGAGCAAGTCAGAAGTCTTGACGCGGCCGTAAGCAAGGCCGCCGGTTACATAGGACATCGTCGTGGGGCTGGTCGGCGCGCCAAGCCGAGCGCGTAGCGTTCCGAACCAATCCAGTTTTTGGTTTTCGTTTGCGGTCGCCGCGGTCAAATCCGTGTTGACGCCGGCGCTCGCGCAATTTGCCGCCGGGCACGTGAAGGCTCTGCTTCCCTTCTGGCCCGAACTGAATATCGGCTTCGATGCCCCAAATCCAATTTCCGTTCTGCCAATTGCGGCCGAACTGAAGGCCGCCGATCACGCCGTCCACGTCAATGGTGCCGCGGCTGGTCAGCAATACAGGGCCGGGGGTCACGTTATTGAAGTTGTCGAAGAAGGAAGCGCTGGTGCCGGATCGGCCCCAGCCGTAGCCGAATTAGGCGCAGGCGTACCAGCCGTTCCAGCCCATAACCTGCTGTGCCGGGTCGGCGCGCGCCGTGACGCCGCTCGCCGCAAGCGACAGGAGCGCGAGACCCCCCGCAATCGATTTGTGCATAAATTCCTCCCATGAAGGGAGCATCCCCAAAAAGCATTCTATGAATTATTTCCGGGAGGCGGGGAGGTAAAATCTCCAATATCCCGCTTGCAAGGCTGATAAGATGTCGCAGCGCTTTGCCAGCTTTCCACTCGGAACGTGAGAGAAATTTCGACTGGAACGGGCGATTTGCCCGAATAAGGGTGGGCCTGGTAGCGGATTGGGAAATTTTCTTTGACGGCGTCTATCGGGATTGGAAAGAAAATGAACCGCGCGCAAAAGTGGGCGCTCGCTTGCGGACTCGCGCTCGCGGCCGTCGTGGTCTGCTATTTCTTCGTCGACCGGCCGCTTGCCCTGCTCATCCATGCGAGACTTTCCGCTTACAGAACCTATTTCATGCTGCCGACGCTCATTCCCGAGCCGTTTCCGGCCGTTGCGGCGTTGCTCGTCGTCGCGGCCGGCATAAGAAAGCTGATGGGTCTGCCGTTGTCGCGGCCCTACGCGGTCGCGCTGTTGTGGAGTATCGCCTTCGCCGCGACCGCCGGCGCGAAGAATTTTCTCAAGTTCGCCTTCGGGCGCACCTGGCCGGAAACCTGGATCAACAACAACCCGTCCCTTATCCGCGACGGCGTCTACGGTTTCGAACCCTTCCACGGCGGCAAGGCCTTCGCCGCCTTTCCCTCGGGTCACATGGCGGCGATCTGTGTCGCCATGACGGTGCTGTGGATCACGTATCCGCGGCTGCGCGTACTCTATGCGTTCGCGATCGCCACCGTCGCACTCGGTCTGATTTTGTCGAACTACCATTTCCTCAGCGACGTTATCGCGGGCGGCTTGCTTGGCGTGGGGATAGGCGCGCTTGCCGTCGCATTATGGGAGAGGAGGAGTTTGCCCCGCGTACGATCCCGCGCCTCTTCCGCCGCTTGAATCCAGGGGAGAAACTCCCCGTACGGGTTCGAGTCCCGCCGCCGGCACCGGCACTTGCATCCACAGCTCAAGCATTTGTGATGAATCGCGCGGCGATATCGTCAAGCTGACGCTTTTGCGGGCTATAAAATGCCCTTCAAATTCGGAGTCACCCATGCCGAAAACTTCCGCGATCCCCTCGGACATCATCGGATTGAACAAGGCCGCGCCCGTTTCGCGGCGCAATTTTTTCATGACGGTGTCGGCCGCCGCCGCCGCGGGCTATACGCTCGCCGCGGGGCCCGTGCGGGCCGAAGCGATCGACGGCTATTTGCAGTCGAAGAGCGTCTGGATCAACAACGGCGCCGGCGGCGGCAATCCGTTCATCATGAAGACGTCGTCGCAAATCCGTTGGGGGCGAAATTTCCTCTCGTGAATGTTCGAGTCTTGCCGTCGACACCAGCCGGACGACGCCGATTTCAGTATTGGTAGTTAAGACCCAGCCGCAGGACGCTGTCGGTGATTTTCGAGCCCAGATTGACCTGGATCGGAACGGCATTTGACGACACGGCTCCGGTGGGGAAACAGCACCGATTGAAATTGACCTTACCTAAATCCACGAAAAGAAATTCGATCTTACTACTCCAATTTCCAAACAAGCGCTGTTCGGCGCCGACGCCGACCGCATATCCGATTTTCGTGGTGCTGCCCGTCGAAATGGGGAGTCCGCAGGTAGGCCCGGGACAAGTGGATGTGGGCCCTGCCGTACCCACGGCGATGAGCAGATCCGAAGACTTGATATGTCCGTAAGCGAGACCGCCGGTGAAATAAACCAGTGTGGCCGGATTTGCCACGCCGATGCGTCCGCGAACCGTCCCGAACCAGTCAAGTTTCTGGCTGTAATTCACGGTCGCCGCGGTCAAGTCCGTATTGATACCAGGGCTCGAGCAATTTGCGGCCGGGCAGGTGAACGATTTGGTGGCTTTCTGGTCTGCCGCCTGGATGTCCGCCTCGAAACCAAAAACCCAGTTTCCATTTTGCCAATTACCGCCGGCCTGAAGGCCGCCGATGACGCCATTCATGTCGAAGCTGCTGCGCGTCGTTAGAAGAACGGGACCGGGCGTGACATTATTGAACATGTCGAGGAAGGTTGCGCTGGTATCGGATCTGCCCCAGCCGTAGCCAAGATTCCCGCCGGTGTACCAGCCGTTCCAGCTCTGGGGCGCAACGGGATCAGCGCGCGCACCGCCACTCGCCGTTAGCGTGAGCAGCGCAATGCTTGCCGCGAATAGCGATCTCATTGCCCCCCCAAACTAAAACAAAAGTCTAAAGATCTTTACGGGATTCTACAATAGGTTGATGACTTTCATTTCTCATTCTATAGGTGTGGCGAAAGGACGCAACCGAAAATCTTTAGAAATCCAGCTTTTTCGACGCAGGGATTATTGTGGCGAAGAACACAAAAGCCCGATAGCCAGCATCGGTTGGAATAGGTATATTGGTAGCGCTAACGGGTGACGAATGCCCTTTTGGGCGAAAAAAATGGTCAGCAATAAGATATGACGCGCTATTTTAGTGTGGGAGATATGGTTTTTGCGACCTCGTGCGCTTCGTCGATGAAGAGTTGAACCACCGGGCTGAGCGTACGGTTCTTCAACGTAAAGATCGCAATCGGCATGGGGCGAATACCCAGATCGACAGACAAAACCCTGAGCGACCATTGTTTCGCATTAAACCGTAGCACCGAAGCGTGGAGAATCGTCAGAAAGCGTCCGCTCGCCAGAAGATGAAAGCGCGCTTGCATGGAGAACGAGGTAACGCTTTGCGCCGGCAGCGTTAGGCCCTTCGCGCGGAATCCTTTCTCGATATAGAAACTCGAAACGCTGTTCGCAGGGAAGAGAATCCACGGCTCGTCCATCAATTCCGCTAGCGCGATTTTACGGCGGTGAGCCCATCGGTTTCCTGCGCCGGCCGCCACAAAGAATGCGTCATCGCACAAATATTCCATCGCTACTTCGTCGCGGGGAAGGGGCTTGAAGACCCTTCCGAGCAGGAGGTCGACGCTGCGTTCTCGCAATTCCCGAAATTCCTGTTCGCCAGGCTGGGCGACGACCACATGCACGGATATTTTCGGGTACCGGCGGGACAGCCGATCGATGATCGCCGGCACGAATCCGGCCATCAGCGACTCGGGACAACCGACCCGAATTTCTCCGGTGGCGGGATCGGCGAGGGATTCGATGTCTCTTATTCCCTGCATTAACTCATCGAACACCACGTTCCCGCGTTTCAGCAAAGCGCGCGCATAGATCGTTGGCTCGACGCCTCGCGTGCTGCGATCCAGCAGCCGGACACGTAGCGTGTCTTCCAGACCGGCGACTGCTTCGGAGATCGCGGGCTGCGACATTCCGAGATGTGCAGCCGCCTTGGCCATGCTTCCCCATTGCACGACAGCGAAAAGAATATGGAGATCGCGGAGTTTGAGCCGCCGGCCGATGCGGCTTTCCCAAACGAGGGTAGGAGTTGCCATCGGATTTTCCTATAGCGATCCAGGAAAATTCCCGGTTCCACTTATAGCATATCGCGGACAGTGTGGGCTGCCATCGGATTATCGGAGGGCAGCACATGGATCGCTCTTTTCTGCTCACAATGACCGCGGCGCTGTTTGTGGGCATCGGTCTGCCCGCAGGAAATGCGGCCGAACAGCCGAAGACGCTGAAAGAGCAGATCGTCGGCACCTGGTCGTATGTTTCAGTCGACATTGTCCGTCCCGACGGGAGCAGGGTGCCGTTGTTCGGCCCCAACCCTTCGGGACTTGCGAGCTTTGAAAGCAATGGCCGTTATTTGTTGCTAACCGCACGACGAGACCGGCCCAAATTCGCGTCCGACAACCGTATGACCGGCACGGCCGAAGAGAACAAGGCGGCCGTGCAAGGATCGATCGCTCATTTCGGCAGGTACGTTGTCAATGAAGCGGATCAAACCATCGTCTTTCTGATTGAAACCAGCACCTTCCCGAATTGGAATGGCGTTGAACAGAAACGTCCGTTCACGCTCGTGGGAGACGAACTGAAGTGGACGACCGCCGCTTCAAGCGGCGGGACGGCTGAAGTTGTGTTGAAGCGGGTAAGATAGGCTGCTCGTCGGTCACTGTGGCATAGGTTTTGAAAGGACCGTGCATTCCTGGGTAGCACGATCAGTCAAAATCGCGCTTCGACCGCAGCTTCTTGATCAGCCCGCGCCGCACTTTGCGCTCCAGCCGCCGCTTCTTCGAAGCCCTTGTCGGTTTCGTTGCCTTCCGCACAGCGGGCGGGTTCGCCGCTTCGCGGATCATCTCGAACAGCCGTTCGCGCGCGTCGTCGCGATTCATTTCCTGGCTGCGGTGGCGGTTTGCGGTGATCACAATCACGCCTTCGCGGGTGAGGCGGCTTCCCGCGAGGCGCTGCAGGCGGATCGAGACGTCGTTCGGCAGCGAAGGCGAGGTGCGTGCGTCAAAACGCAGTTGCACCGCGCTCGACACCTTATTCACGTTCTGCCCGCCGGGGCCGGAGGCGCGGATAAAGCTCTCGACGAGCTCGTTTTCGCCTATGGCGATGCGGTCGGTTATCCGAATCATCAAAAAAATCCGTGAAAGCCTTGGTTTTTCACAAAAAGACCCTGGGGGCAGCCCTTCCGAAATATTCGACTCTGGAAGCGGGGACGACTAGCTTCCCGGCCATTATAACAAGGCCGTGAAAAAGGGCCGGGAGAGGCTGAATGCTGGGTTTTCTGCGTTTGTTGATGCCGAAGGAAGGGCGTTTCTTCGAGCTGTTCGACCAGCACGCGAACACGCTCGTTGCGGGGGCCGAGGCGCTGCGCGCGCTTCTCGACGGCGGCGAGGATTTCCAAAAGAATTTCCAGATCGTGCTCGACCGCGAGCACGAAGCCGACGACGTCACGCGCGAAGTGCTGACCACGATCCGCCGCACTTTTATTACGCCCTTCGACCGTGACGGCATTCAGGATCTCACCAACGCGATGGACGACGCAATCGACCAGATGCAGAAGACCGCGAAGAACATCATGCTGTTCGAAGTGCGCGCCTTCACGCCGCAGATGAAGGACATGGCCGACAATATCGTGCAATGCGCGCGGCTCGTGCAGGAGGCGGTGCCGCTTTTGCGCTCAATCAGTGAGAACGCGGCACGGCTCTCGGCAATCACCGAGAAAATCACCAAGCTCGAAGGCGCCGCCGACGACATCCATGACAGCGGTCTGAAAGACCTGTTCAAGCAGCAGCAAGGCACGAATTCGATCGCGTTTTTTGTCGGGCACGAGATTTATGACCATCTGGAGAAGTGCGTCGACCGCTTCGATGACGTCGCGAACGAAATCCAGAGCATCGTGATCGATCACGTCTAAGGCGCGGGAACGAGGGCATGGAAGCCATTGCAATCAGCCTGCCGTTTCTGGTCGGGCTCATCGCCGTCGCGCTGATTTTCGATTTCCTGAACGGGCTGCATGACGCCGCGAATTCGATCGCAACCATCGTCTCGACGCGCGTGTTGAAGCCGCAATATGCCGTCGCCTGGGCGGCATTCTTCAACTTCATCGCGTTTTTGTTCTTCGGGCTGCATGTCGCCGAGACGCTCGGCATCGGTATCATTTCGGCGTCGGTCGTCGACCCGCATGTGATTTTCGGCGCGCTGATCGGCGCGATTTTGTGGAATCTGATCACCTGGTTTCTCGGCATTCCGTCGTCGTCCTCGCACGCGCTGGTGGGCGGACTTCTTGGCGCGGGCTGCGCGAAAGCGGGCTGGTCGGCGATCGTCTGGCCGGGCGTGATCAAGACGAGCGCCGCGATCGTGCTTTCGCCGCTTGTCGGCTTCGTTCTCGCGATTTTCCTGATGTTCACGCTGTCCTGGCTGTTCGTTCGCTCGACTCCGTATTCTGTCGATAATCTTTTCCGCCGGCTGCAATTCTTTTCGGCCTCGCTCTATTCGCTCGGCCATGGCGGAAACGACGCGCAGAAGACCATGGGCATCATCGCGGTGCTCCTGTACTCGCAAGGCATGATCGGCGACAAATTTTACGTACCGTTCTGGGTCGTGCTCGTCTGCCAGGCGATGATGGGGCTGGGCACGCTCGCGGGCGGCTGGCGGATCGTGAAAACGATGGGCGCAAAAATCACACGATTGACGCCCGTGCAGGGCTTCTGCGCCGAGGCGGGGGGCTCGATCACGCTCTTTATGGCGACCTATCTCGGCATCCCGGTCTCGACCACGCATACGATCACGGGTTCGATTGTGGGCGTCGGCGCGGTGCGGCGGACCTCGGCGGTGCGCTGGAACATCGCGAGCAATATCGTGGTGGCGTGGATTGTGACGATTCCGGCCTCGGCCCTGATGGCCGCGATCACCTATTATGCGGCCTGGTTTTTGGGGTAACGACGGCGTCATGCCCGCACTTGTTGCGGGCATCCACGCCTTTTCGACCTCAAGAAAGCGTGGATGGCATTCGAACTCGGGCTTGCCCGAGTTCGACGCCTTAAGAGCTCAAGTCGGGTAAACCCGACTTGAGTGACAAGCCCGGCCATGACGAGCCGATAGGGAGAGCACTATGAACGAAGACAAATTCAACAATTCGATGCGCAAGTTTTTGAAGACCGTCGGTGTCACCTCGCAGCGCGAGATCGAAAAAGCGGTGCGTAGCGCGATCGACTCCGGCAAGCTCAAGGGTAACGAAAAGCTGCCCGCCAAGGTGGTGCTCACGCTAGGCGGCGTGAACCTGAGCTACGAAGTGAAGAGCGACATCGAACTCGAATAGGAACCTTCATTTTCGGCCCTGCGTTATTTCCTCGACGCCAAATCGACGGCTGAGAGGAGAAACGCCATGTTTATCCTGGCCATCGTCTTCCTTGCCATCGCTTTGATCGCCGGCATTCTGGGATCCGTCGGCGTGACGGCCGTGTCGATCGAGATCGTGAAGATCGCATTCTTTGCCGCGCTCCTGCTGTTCGCAATCTCCGCGATCGCCGGCTTGATGTACAAGGGCTCGCCGGGTCCGCGCTAGCGGCGGCCATATCAAATGCAGTTCGCCCCTCCCGGCTTTCGGCCGGCGAGGGGCGTATTGTTTTCAGGCAAGCTTACGAGAACAAACTGGAGAAGAATCCCTTCGGCGCGGTGGATTTTTTCGCTGCGCGCTTCGCCGTATGGGAGCGCTTGCGCGCCTTGGGTCGGGATTTGGCTTTCGGCTTTTTCGCTTTCCTCGATTTGGCTTTGCTGGCCATGTCCGCCTCCGTGATTATCTTTAATGAATAGGATTTAACGCGGCTTTCGGCGAATCAGTTTCGCCGATGGAACTCGATCAATATCGCGGCGTTATAGCGTGGGTGCGGGCGAATTCCAGTACCTATTTTGTCGTCAGCGCGGGAGATGAAGCATGGCTTCCTCGGCTTTGATCGGGATTTTGATCACATTTCTTGTAATTATCCTTGTGCTTTACCTCGTGAACATGCTGCCGGTGGACGGACGGATGAAACAGATCATCCGTGTGATCGTCATCATCATCGGCGTGATCTCGATTCTGAAATATGTGATGGTGTTCTAAACAGTCATTCCGGGCGCGAGCGCAAGCTCGCGAACCTGGAATCCAGACAAGCGCACCGTATGCATCTGGATTCCGGGCTCGCGCACTTTGCGCGCGCCCCGGAATGACGGAGAGTTCAGAGTCTCACCCACCTCAGCCTGAGCGCATTGCCGATCACGCTCACGGAAGAGAGCGCCATGGCGGCTGCGCCGATGATGGGCGAGAGCAAGATGCCGAAAAACGGATACAGCACCCCCGCAGCGACCGGCACGCCGAGCGCATTGTAGATGAAAGCGAAGAACAGGTTCTGCCGGATATTGCCCATCGCAGCGGCGGAGAGCTTGCGGGCGCGCACGATGCCCGAAAGATCGCCCTTCAAGAGCGTGATGCCCGCGCTTTCGATCGCGACATCGGTGCCGGTGCCCATGGCGATGCCGACATCGGAGGCGGCGAGCGCAGGCGCATCGTTCACGCCGTCGCCGGCCATAGCGACCACGCGGCCCTCGCGGCGGAATTTCTCGACGACCTTGCCTTTCTGCTCCGGCAGTACCTCGGCTTCGACCTCCTGAATGCCGAGCCTGTTTGCGATCGCCTGGGCGGTGGTACGGTTGTCGCCGGTCAGCATGACGATGCGGACCTTGCCCGCACGTAGAGCCTTTAAAGCGGGCTCCGTGGAGGGCTTGATCGGGTCGGCAATCGCGATAATTCCGGCCGCTTTTCGATCGACGGCAGCGAAGATCGCCGTGGCGCCGTCCTTGCGGAGGCTGTCAGCTTCAACGGCGAGGGAGGACGTATCCACGCCAAGTTCCCTAAGGAACTCGGCGTTTCCGAGCGCGATTTTCCGGCCTTCTACGGTGCCAGTGACCCCTCTGCCGGAAGGCGAATGAAAGTCGGGCGCGGGCGAGAGCGCGATGTTCCTTTCCTTCGCGGCTTTGACGATGGCGTCGGCGAGCGGATGTTCGCTCGCGCTCTCGATGCTGGCGGCAAGTTTCAGGAGATTGCTTTCGTCGAACCCGGAGGCGGGGACGATCCTGGTCACACGCGGCTTGCCTTCGGTGAGGGTGCCGGTCTTGTCGACGACGAGCGTGTCGACCTTTTCCATACGCTCCAGAGCCTCGGCGTTCTTGATCAGCACGCCGGCTTCCGCGCCGCGGCCGACGCCGACCATGATCGACATGGGCGTGGCGAGGCCCAGCGCGCAGGGGCAGGCGATGATCAGCACGGTGACCGCGGCGACGAGGCCATAGGTGAAGCGCGGCTCCGGGCCGAAGATCGCCCAAGCAGCGAAAGCGAGAAGCGCAATCGCGATCACGAGGGGCACGAACCAGCTTGATACGCGATCGGCGAGCTTCTGGATCGGCGCGCGCGAGCGCTGCGCCGCTGCGACCATCTGCACGATTTGCGAGAGCAGCGTTTCGGCGCCGACCTTTTCTGCGCGCATGACGAAGGAGCCGCTCTGATTAATGGTCCCGGCGATCACCTTCGCGCCTTTTTCCTTCGTGACAGGCATCGGCTCGCCGGTGACGAGCGCTTCGTCTACGTTCGATTTTCCTTCCGTTACTTCGCCGTCGACCGGAACCTTGTCGCCGGGGCGAACGCGCAGGAGATCGCCGACCTGCACGGAATCGAGCGGCACTTCCTCGTCTCCGCTGGCAGAAACCTTGCGGGCGGTCTTTGGCGCGAGATCGAGAAGCGCGCGCAGGGCGCCGGAGGTTTTCTCGTGCGCGGAAAGCTCCAGCACTTGCCCGACGAGCACGAGCACGGTGATGACGGCGGCGGATTCGAAATAGACCGCGACCGTGCCGCCATGCATGCGCAGCTCGGGCGGGAAGAGGGCGGGCCAAACCGTCGCCACAAAGCTGTAGAGCCATGCGACGCCGATGCCGAGCGCGATCAGCGTGAACATGTTCAGGTTTCGCGTGACGAGAGATTTCCAGCCGCGTTCGAAGAACGGCCAGCCCGCCCAGAACACGACGGGCGTCGCAAAGGCGAGCTGAACCCAGTTCGAGGTCTGGGGGGTGAGCGGATGCCAGCCGAAAAGATGACCGCCCATCTCGAGCGCGACGACGGGAATGGAAAGTAATGTCCCGATCCAGAAGCGCCGCTTCATGTCGAGGAGCGCTGGGTTCGGGCCTATCCCGGCGGTCGCGATCACGGGCTCGAGCGCCATGCCGCAAATCGGGCAGGCGCCGGGGCCGATCTGGCGAATCTCGGGATGCATCGGGCAGGTGTATTCGGTGTCTTCCGGCACGGGCGCGGCTTCCTGCGGGCTCAGATATTTTTCCGGCTCCGCCACGAATTTCTCGCGGCATTTCGGATTGCAGAAATAATAGGTGTGGCCGTGATAGTCCGCGCGGTGCTTGGCCGTGTGCGGATCGACCTGCATGCCGCAGACAGGGTCGACGGCCATTTGATCCCGATCAAGGCTGTGGGCGTGGTCATGATGATGCATGTGGCCGTGTGCCATGGCTTGTCCTTAATACCCCTAGGGGGTATATAGACTCCATGCGGAAACAAGCCAAGGCGTTGGTGCTGAAAAGATTGGGACGGATCGAGGGCCAGGTGCGCGGACTCGCGCGCATGGTCGAGGAAGACCGTTATTGCATCGATATCGTCACGCAGATCCTGGCGGTGCGCGCAGCGCTGAAACGCGCCGAAGAGGAGATTTTACGCGACCATGTCGGCAATTGCGTCGAGCACGCGATCGCGAGCGGCGACAAGGCGGATCAGCGGCGGAAGATCAATGAATTGATGGATGTGTTTGGAATGGCGGAGCGGTGAGATTTTGTCATTCCGGGGCGCGCGATAGCGCGAATCCGGAATCCAGAGTGGGACGCTGCGCTTGCATCTGGATTCCGGATCGCCGCTTAGCAAGTCGGCTGTTGCCGACTTGCTTTTTTTAATCCGAAGTCGGGCAAGCCCAACTTCGGCGGCGTCCGGAATGACAAGATTTAAACGCGATACCGGTACACCCAGTCATTTCGCGCAATGAGGCGTGTGCCCAGCAGCGGCAGCAATACATCGCGCGCGAAGCGCTTCGCCCCGCTCGCGTGATAAGCGCGGCCGTTTTCGATGGAGGCGGCTTGCAGTCTTGCCGTGCGCGGAGCGCGTGCCGCTTCATAAGCGCGGAGCGCAGGCACAACGTCTTCCGCACTCCTCAGATGGCGCCCCAGCGAAACCGCGTCTTCAATCGCGGCGGCGGCGCCCTGCGCCATGAAGGGCAGCATGGGATGCGCGGCGTCGCCGAGTAGCGTCGCGTGGCTTTTTCCCCAGTTCGCAAGCGGCGGGCGATCATAAAGCGCAAAGCGCCGGAACGAAGGCGCGGCAGCGAGCAAATCCTGCAAGGGCGTGGCCCATTTCGCGCAGACGGCGGGGAGCTGATCGAGCTTCTTTTCCTCGCCGTCGATGCCTTCGCGCGCTTCCGGAAAGACAAGCACAAGATTGATGCGCTCGCCGTTTGCGACCGGGTACTGTACGGCGTGGCCTTCGTCCGCGAACCACAGCCGCACGACCGGCTCAGTCATCGCCGCCGGCAGGTTCCGCGTTGGGATCAGCGCGCGCCAGGCGGCGAGGCGATGAAAACGCGGGGCTGTTTTGCCGTGCAATCGCGTGCGCACATTCGAACGCAGGCCGTCGGCGCCGATCAGGGCCGCACCCAGTTCTTCGCGGTCCTGATTGTCGATATGCACGGATACGGTGACCCCGCGCGTGTGGTCGGCGAAATCGATGAATTCCGCGCCGGTCTTGATTTCGACATCAACCGTATCCTCTGCGGCCTGCACGAGGGCGCGATGGAGGTCAGAACGCGCGAGCACGAACCACGGCGCGCCGTAACGCGCTTCCGCTTCGCTTAAATCCGCACGCAGCAATTCGCGGCCGCTTGTCGCCTTCGCGACAATGAGCGCGCGTGGCTCGATCGCGTGCGGACGGATCGCCTCCAGGACGCCGAGCTCTCGCAAAGCGCGCGTGGCATTCGGAGATAGCTGCAGGCCCGCGCCGCTTTCGCCGAGCGAAAGCGCGCGTTCGAGCACCACGACGCGGTAATTGGCTTTGGCCAGCGCAAGGGCGGCCGAAAGGCCGCCGATCCCGGCGCCCGCGACGATCAGGCTGCGCGAGCGGGGGAGCGTCAATGCTTAAGCGGCTTTTTCGACGACCGCGCATTCCGGCGGATTGCAGGCGCCGGGCGCAAGCGAGTGGTCGAGCTTGTAGAGCGTGGAGCAGTAAGGGCAGACCATTTCCTCGGCGTCGCCCATGTCGAGATAGACGTGCGGATGGTCGTATGGGGGGCTCGCGCCCTCGCACATGAATTCGTGCGCGTTAATGCGAATGACGGGAACGCCCAGGTCGTTCTGGAAGTGCGGGACGACTTTATCGGCCATCGATGAGCTCCAAATGCGCGCGGAAGATAGCGGGGAGGGCGAGGTCTGCCTAGTCTTAAACTTGTCTTCTGGATAGTGTCTCAGTTTTCCGTCATCACCGGGCCGCAGCGTCCCGTGAGCGGAGCGAACGGCTGACGCTGCGAGACACTCAAGTCGGCTGTTGCCGACTTGAGCTTTAAAATACGCAACTCGGGCAGGCCCGAGTTGCGGTGATCCATGATGAATCTCGGCATATGCGGAAAGTCATCATGGATTACCGGGTCTCGTCGCGCCAAGCGGCTCGCTTTCGCTCGCCGGGCGCGACGGCCCGGTAATGACGAAGAAAAC